>OGNS01000089.1_pt1 | contig 80593 bp, 72 predicted proteins | sample 1573571 | NCBI WGS metagenome assembly OGNS01 (sample SAMEA2581890, study PRJEB24529) | metagenome | biome: Human gut stool | place: China | collected 2011 | reverse complement strand
CTCTTTTGTCAGATCCAATCTGCTTTCATCATCTGAAAAAAATTGTGCGATTGTATCTTCATTACCTTTTCCTTGCTGATAACTGATCCAACTTTCATCTGTCAATTTCATTTCATTCTGCATCTTTAACTGACTGATGATACCGCCGTTTCCGGTACCAATATCTAGCTTACATTAAATGATATCTTTCCAGATTGGTTGGAATACAAACGTCTCCATACAACTGCTGAAACATATATTACGCGAATCCAGTCTGATTGGAATACACATTACAAGGATACTGATATCATCTAGATTCCGCTTATCAAATTAGACAAATTAACCTTAGATTGCTGGGCTCATAAGCTAATTCAGGATAACAACCTGACTAAAAACGCTTACTACAACATTACAGTGATTATGCGGCAATGCTTGAATTATGCCGTCGATAAGGGCTATATTTCTTCTAATCCATTTAGTTCTGTAACGATTGATTCACAACGGATGCTTCGACGTGATACCGCAGAAGTTGTATCGCATACAAAAACTGCTGCTGGCGATCGATTTGTTCCACTAACTTCTGAAGCCCAGAAATTAATTGATACCGCGAGACAGTATCAAAAAGAGCATCGCTATCCTGATAATGGTTATATCTTTTCCATCAATGATAAACCACTGACAGAACGTTGTATCTCAACACTATACACGAAATATTGTAAAAAGTTGGGAATAATTCAGAAGAGCTCTCACAAAGCTCGTAAAACATTTGTGTCTAACTTGTTATCAAACGGAGTCAACATCAACACTGTAAGACAGGCAGCAGGACATGCGGATAAGAGAACCACTTACAATTACTTGCCGTAACATATCAAAAAGACGTGAAACCCTTGTAAATCAAGGCTTTCCAGCGCACAAAAAATCACCGTCCCCACAGCTCCAATGTCTGTAAAAACAGTGATCGTTAGTGCGCGATCAGGGGTTCGAACCCTGGACACCCTGATTAAGAGTCAGGTGCTCTACCAACTGAGCTAATCGCGCATTCTTTTGCTTTTGTGTCTCGTGTTCCTTAACACAAATAGTATTATATATCAGTTGTTGCCGGAATGCAACCCCTTTTTTCAAATTTTTTCATTTTTTTCAAAATTATTAATTTCATATACAATTTAGACGATATCAACAACGTTTATTCTTTCCCTTGTCTTTGTGGCAATATCCCGTATTTAAAATTCGATATACCTCCTCGAAGGATCTGCAAATGCAGACAATCCTTCGATTCAGTCTCTGATGGCAATAACACAACTCACGGATCCCGGCTTTCCAACATTTCCCCCGTCTCATCCTGTTCTCCTGTGAATCCCACTCTTCCTATATAATATATGAAACTTATTTGTTACTGTTCACTCCCGTGTCAATCACTCTGCTGATTGACACGGAGGATGTGTGTTTTGACTTGAATGCATCTCGCCCCATCGCCAAAGGCGATTTAAAATGGCGAGATGCGTTGCTGGTCGCACATCGTGTGAACAGTAACACTTATTTTCTCTGTGCAATCAGTTTATTGATCGGATTTCCTTTTTCTGAAAACTTCTGCTCGTACTCTGTCATAATATTTCCTTCATTCATCTCTTCCTGATGATGCAGATCATAAGTATAAGCAATCAATGCCCATCCGGCTTCTTTCACCTGTTCCAGAGAAAAGTTAAAAAGTTCTGTATTATCTGTCTTAAACTCTACTCTTCCGCTTTCCACAAGCACTTTTTCGTATCTTGCGAGGAATTCCGTAGATGTCAATCTACGCTTCGCATGTCTTGCCTTCGGCCACGGATCCGAGAAGTTCAGGAAGATCTTATCCACCTCTGCCGGTGCAAACACATTTTCAATCTCTCTTGCATCCATACAGATAAAACGGATATTCTCCAACATTTCAAATTCTTCTGTATCATACTTTTCAAGTGCGCGCAGCAGAACGCTGGAATAACGCTCAATTCCTATAAAATTAATCTCTGGATGTGCCTTTGCCATATTCAGAATAAATTGTCCTTTTCCCATCCCAATTTCAATCTGAATCGGCTTTTCGTTACCAAACACATGGTTCCAGTTTCCTTTCTGTTCTTCCGGTTTCTTGATCACTGTATGATGTGCGTCGATCACACCATCTGCTCTTGGTATATTTCTTAATCTCATTAATTATAATCTCCTGATATTCTCTGACAGATCTGTCACATTACAAATCTGCCGGTTTATTTTTACACATGCATTATCATAACATGAATTAACCCGTCTCACAAGCAAACAGATTCCAGAAAAGCTTGTATTTTTCTCCAAAAGGTGTATTATAAAAGATATTATGAATTTCTAACAAAAAGGAGGCTGGTTATGGACTCTATTATAAACAAATTGACAGAGATTGAATCCACCGCATCTGCAATCGTGCAACATGCAGAAGCCGAAAAATCCGCATTAGATGAAAAATTCGACAAAAAGCGGATGGATTTCGACAAAGAGCTTGAAGCTGATACGCAGCGGCAGATTCAGGGAATTCGTGACAAACTGGAATCGGAGACCTCACGGATCTTATCCGGGCAAAGTCAGGAAAGTCAGGATGAACTCGACGCCCTGCAGAAGGAATACGATGAAAAGCATTCTGATTATGCTCATGAGATTCTCCGACGGATCACTGAGGTGTAGCCTATGGGAAATCTACTGGAATACAGTGGTATTGTAACGAAAACCCGGGCAATGGAAGCCAAACTCCTTACCCCGGCACAGTTTAAGGAAATTGCTTCTCTACATAATGTTCCCGAGGTAGTTGAATATCTGAAGAAAGAAACTGCTTACGCAGATATTTTAGAAGAACTGGCCCCCGAACAGCTTCACAGAGGAAGTATTGAGAAGATTCTGACTCGCTCACTTTACCGCGACTACGCAAAGCTTTATCGCTTTTGCGGACAGAAGCAGCGCAAGCTTATGAAGCTACGTCTGAAATCTTATGAAATCGAGCTGATCAATTATTGTTTAAGGATTGTGATCAACCATTATCAGAAACCTTTTGATCTTGATTACAAACGTCCTTTCTTCGACCGGTATTCACAGATATCGATTGAAAAACTGATCACCTCACGCACCACTGATGAACTGATCGAGACATTAAAGGAGACAGAATATTATGAACCTTTAAAGAAATTAAAGGATTCGCCTTCGGTCACTCTTTATGACTACGATCTGGCATTAAATCTTTATTATTTTACAACTCTTTGGAAAGCACGGAAAAAGGTCCTGAAAAAGGAAGACAAGGAATTATACCAGCGGGATTGCGGCACTCAGATTGATCTGCTCAACATGCAGTGGATCTACAGAGCGAAGAAATATTTTAATATGAAACCTGCTGACATTTACCAGCTGATTCTTCCGATCCACTATCGTCTGTCTACTGACTTGATCAAAGGAATGGTCGAGGCAACAACATTAGAGGAATTGCAGACACTATGCAATCAGACGCCTTATGCCTGCCGCTATGAATCCACTGAGCAGCTTACCATGGAGCAGATGTATTCAGAATGTCTCCATCATCTGTACACTATTGACAGAAGGCGGAATCCATACTCCATCGCCGCTGTCAACACTTACCTCTTCTTAAAAGAAGAAGAAATCAAAAAACTGACTACCGCTCTGGAATGCATCCGTTACGGACTGACACCGGGCGAGACGTTAGCGTACGTTGGAGGTAGAACCCAATGATTGTTAAAATGAAATTTATCAACATTTCCGGTCCCAGGGATGATATCGACCGTGTCACAGACTTGTATCTCTCACGTTATGAGATCCAGCTGGAGTCCGCACTGTCCGAACTCAAGACAGTCGATAATCTTCGCCCGTTCGTAGAGCTTAATCCGTACCGGGATGTACTTGCCCAGGCAACTCAGTTCGTCGGTTATCTTCCGAATGTAGATGATGTTACACCGGATGATTCTTTAGGTCTTGACGACATGTTTGAAGTTGTTCGCAAAGCCTGCGAGGATTATGAAGGTCTGCAGGCAAAGAAAGAGAAAAAGAAAGCTAAGATTGAGGAGCTTCGTGCGAAACAGCAACTGCTCTCTCCATTCCGCCCCCTCGACTGTGATCTTCACAAAGTCCTCGGATATCGATATATTACATATCGTTTCGGACGGATCGCGCTGGAATCTTATCACAAGATGAATAAATATCTGATGGATGATTTAAGTGCAATCTTCGTTGAAGGAGAACGTGATGAAAGCTTCGTATACGGTGCTTACTTCGTTTCTCCGGGAGAGGCGCAAAAGGTAGATGCTGTTTTCCGTTCTCTTCATTTTGAACGCATTGATCTGAAAGATGAATTTGAAGGAACTCCGGCTTTCGCTTACCAGTCACTGGAACGTGACATTGCACGGATCAATCTGGAGATCCAGGATCTGGATAAAGAAGCCGGTGAGATGCTTTCTGACAGAGCTCCACAGCTTATCGCAGCGAAAAACCGTCTGGAGGAACTCTCCAAGAACTTTGACATCCGTAAGATGGCTGCCCGGATGAAAGACAGCCAGGATGATTCTTATATTCTCTGCGGTTGGATGGCAGAAGATGATGTAGAGAAGTTCTTAGAAGAGATCAAGGATGATGATAAAGTCTTTGTTGTTGTCGAAGATGACCATGATGCATACTTCGGCGAACCGCCGACAAAGCTGGAAAACCCGAAGCTATTCAAACCATTTGAGATGTACATTCAGATGTATGGTCTTCCGGCTCACAATGAGATGGATCCGACTATTTTCGTAGCAATCACATACTCCTTTATTTTCGGAGTTATGTTCGGAGATGTCGGACAGGGACTTTTGCTTTTAATTGGCGGAGCCTTGATTTACCACTTTAAGAAAGCTCCACTTGCCGGAATTATCGCAACTGCCGGTGTATTTTCCACAGTCTTCGGATTTATGTTCGGAAGTATTTTCGGATTCGAAGACATCATTGAACCATTGTGGATACGACCGATCGATCATATGACTACACTGCCATTCCTTGGTAAACTGAACACTGTATTTATCGTTGCAGTTGCATTTGGTATGTTCCTGATCATCGTGGCGATGATCCTGCATATTATCAATGCCGCAAGAAGCAAAGATATTGAAAGTACCTGGTTTGATCCAAACGGTGTTGCCGGACTTATTTTCTACATTGCCGTTGTAGCAACCATCGTTCTCTTTATGACAGGCAATCCGCTTCCGGGTGGTATTGTCATGGGTATCATGTTCGGTGTCCCGCTGCTTCTCATTTTCCTGAGAGAGCCTCTGACCCGCATGATTGAAAAACGTGCCGACAAGATGGAAACAGGACCTGGAATGTACGCCGTGCAAGGATTTTTCGAAATGTTTGAGACATTGCTCAGTTATTTCTCAAACACAATCTCCTTTATCCGTATCGGTGCATTTGCTGTCAGCCATGCCGCTATCATGGAAGTAGTACTTCAGCTGGCCGGCGCTGAAAGCGGAAATCCGAACTGGTTCGGAGTGATCTTTGGCAACCTGTTCGTATGCGGATTCGAAGGACTGATTGTAGGTATTCAGGTACTTCGTCTGGAATATTATGAGATGTTCAGCCGTTTCTACAAAGGAAGCGGACGTGCATTCGACCCATATACAAAAAAGAAAACGAAATAACTGTCTGGATTAAATCTATGACAGCCATAAAATGTATAGAAATCAGGAGGATTCCACTATGAGTTTAGCAACAAAAATCATCTTTATCGCAGCACTTGTTTTAAGTATCATCATCCCATTCGGATATTATCTGATCGGTGAAAAGAACAAAAAACGCTATAAACGTACTATCGGTGTCAACGCATTTTTCTTCTTCGGCGCATTTGCCATTGCATCCATCATGATGCTTGCAGGACCGGCAAATGTACAGGCTGCTGAAACTGCCGCAGCTTCCGGTGCAACACTCGCAACTGGTATGGGATACCTTGCAGCCGCACTTGTTACAGGTCTTTCCTGTATCGGCGGTGGTATCGCTGTTGCAAGTGCAGCCAGCGCAGCACTTGGAGCGATCAGCGAAGATTCCAGCGTTCTTGGTAAATCTCTGATCTTCGTAGGACTTGCCGAAGGTGTTTGTCTGTATGGACTGATCATCTCATTCATGATCTTAGGAAATCTCTAATTTCTGATTTTCAACAGAAAGGAGCCGCCTATGAAAATGTATCTGATCAGTGACAATGTCGACACTTACACCGGAATGCGTCTTGCCGGTGTAGACGGAGTTGTCGTCCACGAACGGGATGAGCTGAAGAAAGCTCTGGAAAAGGTTCTTTCCGACCCAACTGTCGGCATTGTTCTTCTGACTGAGAAGTTCGGTCAGGAATTTCCTGACATTATCGACACTTTCCGACTGGAACGAAAGATGCCGTTATTGATCGAAATTCCTGACCGCCACGGAACCGGTCGTCAGAAAGACTTTATCACCTCATATATCACTGAAGCGATCGGACTGAAATTATAAACGCAATTATATTACGAACTAAAGGAGGGATTCCTCTTGACTCTGGAAGAAAAAATCGCACACTTACAGGCTACATCTATGGAGCAGGCCCGCTTAGAGGGAAATGTCATCATTGACACCCATCAGGCCGCCCTGGAAAAGGTTTTCGAAGATCATAAAGCTGAAGCCACAAGACAGTCAGAAACTCGCATCAAGGCGGAAGCTGCCAATGCGAAGCTCTCACTGAACCAGGCTCTCGCCAAATCCCAGCTGGAGATCAAGCGCCGTCAAAGCAAGATCCAGCAGGAATTAAAAGACAAGATCTTTGAGGAAGCAGACGCATTAATCGATGAATTTATGAAGACGGAAGCTTATGATGATTTTCTTATCAAATGCATCCGCAAAGCGGTGGCTTTTGCCGGAAATGATGAGCTTACGATCTATATTAACCCAACTGATGAAAAAAGACGTTCTGATCTGGAAGGTGCTACAAGCGTTCATCTGACGATCAGCACTGAAGATTTTCGGGGCGGTGTCCGTGCTGTCATCCGTTCCCGCAACATTTTGATTGATAATTCCTTCAGCACACAGCTGAAAGAACAGTATGACAAATTTGTATTTTTAGGAGGTGACGGCATTGCTTAAGACAGCGAAAATTTACGGCATCAATGGTCCCGTCATTTATCTGAAAGGCAACACAGGATTCCGTATGTCCGAGATGGTCTATGTCGGCGAGCAGAAGCTGGTCGGCGAAGTCATCGCACTGGATAAAGACATGACAACCGTTCAGGTTTATGAGGAAACAACGGGGCTTCGTCCGGGCGAAGAAGTTATTGCCAGCGGAAATCCGGTATCCGTAACACTTGCACCCGGTATCCTGAACAACATTTTTGATGGTATCGAACGTCCACTGGAAGATATCGCAGAATCCTCCGGCGGCGCATTTATCACACGCGGTGTCAGTGTCGATTCTCTGGACCGCACAAAAAAATGGAAGACACATATCACTGTAAAGCAGGGAGATTATCTCCATGCAGGTGATATTATCGCAGAAGTTCCTGAAACACATGCGATCACTCATAAATGTATGGTTCCTCCTGAAGTAGAGGGAACTGTTCTTGTGACTGTTGCAGATGGTGAATACACAATTGACGAACCTCTGGTTCGCCTGGAACTGCCTAACGGACAGGAAAAAGAACTGACAATGACTCAGCATTGGCCGATTCGTACTCCAAGACCGACACATCATCGTTTTCCGGCATCCGTTCCGCTTGTTACCGGACAGCGTATCATCGATACCATGTTCCCGATCGCAAAAGGCGGTACTGCTGCCATCCCAGGTGGATTCGGAACCGGAAAGACAATGACACAGCATCAGATTGCGAAATGGGCTGATGCAGATATCATCATCTATATCGGATGCGGTGAACGTGGAAATGAGATGACTCAGGTTCTAGAAGAGTTCAGCGAACTGACCGATCCTCGTACCGGCAAACCTCTGATGGACCGTACTACACTGATTGCCAATACTTCCAACATGCCTGTTGCTGCCCGTGAAGCCAGCATTTACACCGGACTCACTCTGGCAGAATATTACCGTGACATGGGCTACGATGTAGCGATCATGGCCGACTCTACTTCCCGTTGGGCGGAGGCTCTTCGAGAGCTTTCCGGACGTTTGGAAGAGATGCCTGCCGAGGAAGGCTTCCCGGCATACCTTGCATCTCGCCTGTCTGCATTCTATGAGCGTGCCGGCATGATGCATAACCTGAACGGAACCGACGGTTCTGTCACGATCATCGGTGCAGTTTCCCCGCAGGGCGGTGACTTCTCCGAACCGGTCACACAGAACACCAAACGTTTCGTCCGCTGCTTCTGGGGACTGGATAAGAGTCTTGCCTACTCGAGACATTTCCCGGCGATCCACTGGCTGACCAGTTACAGTGAGTATCTGAATGACTTAAGCCATTGGTATCAGGACAATGTGTCTCCAAAATTCGTTGACTACCGCAACCGTCTGATGGCACTGTTGAATCAGGAAAGTAGTCTTCTTGAGATCGTAAAACTGATCGGAAGTGATGTACTCCCGGATGACCAGAAACTTGTCCTTGAGATTGCCCGTGTGATCCGTCTTGGTTTCCTGCAGCAAAATGCATTCCACCCGGATGACACCTGCGTTTCTATGGAAAAACAGTTCCTGATGATGGATACGATCCTGTACCTTTACAAGCAGGCACGTACCCTTGTCACAATGGGACATCCGATGTCCGTATTAAAATCTGAGAATATTTTCGATCGTGTCATTGCGATCAAATATGATGTTCCAAATAACCGCCCGGAAATGTTTGCACAGTATCACAGAGATATTGACGCTTTCTATCAGCACGTACTTGAGAAAAATGCATAAGGAGGGACCACTATCATGTCAATTGAATATCTTGGCTTAAGCAGTATCAACGGCCCTCTGATCGTGTTAGAGGGCGTACAGGACGCCTTTTACGATGAGATCGTAGAATTTGTCGTAGACGGCACAGAACGCAAAATAGGACGTATTGTAGAGATTTACGAAGACAAGGCAGTAATCCAGGTCTTCGAAGGTTCTGAAAATATGTCCCTGAAAAATACACATACGAAACTGACCGGACACCCGATGGAGATTGCACTCTCCCCGGATATCCTTGGCCGTACCTTCAACGGTATCGGACAGCCGATCGATGACCTCGGGCCGCTTGTCTCCACTTTAAAAAGAGATGTGAACGGACTTCCGCTCAACCCGGTCCGCAGAGAATACCCAAGAAACTATATCCGCACCGGGATTTCCGCGATCGACGGACTGACAACTCTGATTCGTGGACAGAAGCTTCCGATTTTCTCCGGAAATGGACTTCCGCACGATCAGCTTGCTGCACAGATCGTAAAACAGGCCTCTCTTGGAAGTGATTCTGATGAAAAATTTGCAATCGTATTTGCCGCTATGGGAGTAAAACATGACGTTGCTGATTTCTTCCGTAACACATTTGAAGAAAGCGGTGTTGCCGATCACGTGGCAATGTTTTTGAACCTGGCAAATGACCCGGTTGTAGAACGTCTGATCACGCCAAAGGTTGCACTGACAGCTGCGGAGTATCTGGCTTTTGAACAAAATATGCATATCCTCGTTATCCTTACCGATATGACTTCTTTTGCTGAAGCCATGCGTGAGGTCTCTTCCTCAAAAGGAGAAATTCCCAGCCGTAAAGGATTCCCGGGATATCTGTATAGTGAACTGGCAACCATCTACGAACGTGCCGGTATTGTACAGGGCGTAAACGGATCTGTAACACAGCTTCCGATCTTGACTATGCCAAACGACGATATCACGCATCCGATTCCTGACCTGACGGGATATATCACCGAGGGACAGATTGTACTTGACCGCCCGCTCCATGGGCAGTCAATCTATCCTCCGATCAATATCCTGCCATCCCTTTCCCGTCTGATGAAGGACGGTATCGGAGAAGGTTTTACACGTGAAGATCATCAGGATCTTGCCAATCAGTTGTTCTCCGCTTATGCAAAAGTTGGAGATGCAAGAAATCTGGCTTCTGTTATCGGTGAAGATGAACTTTCACCACTAGATAAGAAATATCTGGAATTCGGAATCGACTTCGAACAACATTACATCGGACAGGGTGTTAATGAAAACCGTACAATGGAAGAGACTTTGGATCTGGGATGGAAACTTTTAGGAAAACTCCCTAGAGAAGAACTCGACCGTGTTGACACGAAGATTCTTGATAAATACTATAAACCTGCTGTAGAAGACTAGGGAAAGGAGGGAGCTTCATGGATCCACGTACATTTCCAACAAAAGGTAATCTGATGCTGGCCAAGAACTCTCTTGCACTTGCCCGGCAGGGTTATGATCTGATGGATAAGAAGCGTAACATCCTGATTCGTGAACTGATGGATCTGATCGAAGAAGCACGCACCATACAGGAAGAGATTGATTCGACTTTCACTTATGCTTATCAATGCCTGCAGCGTGCTAATATCGAAAACGGTATCAGTATGGTAGAACAGCTCGCCTACACTGTACCGATTGAAAATTCTATCACGATCCAGACGCGAAGCATCATGGGAACCGAGATTCCTCATGTGAAATATATACCGGATGCCGGTCAGCCGACCTATGCCTTCAGTACCACAAAGGAATCGATTGATATTGCCCGTGAGGCCTTCCGCAAGGTAAAGGACCTTACGATCAAGCTTTCCATGGTAGAAAACGCTGCTTACCGTCTTGCAAGTAATATTAAGAAGACGCAGAAACGAGCAAATGCACTTCAGAATATTACAATTCCAATGTATTCGAATCTGGTCTACTCGATCACCAATGCACTGGAAGAAAAAGAGCGTGAAGAGTTCACGCGTCTGAAAGTGATCAAGAGAATGAAAGAGAAAAAAGCCTCCGGTTAACTTCCGGGGGCTTTTCCTTACTGAAGGGGGACTGTTATGAGTATCCCTAACTATTCATTATTCTACTGCTGCAATGATCTGATATTCTTTTTCAAAAGTCTCCCCGCTCTCTACCTTATTAATTCCAGGCTTCTCAGAGATTTCTTTATCAAATCCAATATTATCGCATCTTCCCATCCATGGTTCCAGGCAGACAAACGGTGCGTCTTTTACAGACCAGATTCCATAGCTTGGGAATCCTTCAGACTTAACTCCCACATACGGAGTTCCGTCTTTATGACAGATCCACGCCTCTTCAATCTGCGTATTATCAAAAATCAGCGCATCGTTTTCAAACAATTCTTCTGTCAGCGGATATGTCTCTTCATTCAGTTTCATCTCATGCAGTTCCTCCGGATCAGGAGCCATTTCTTTCATATTGATCAAACAATACTTCAATTCATCTTTTCCAGGGAACTTCAGAATATAATCTGTCTTTCCTTCCTCGTTCTTTGCAAAACGGAAGGCCGGATGCGCTCCGATTGTGAAATAAATTGTCTCATCAGACGGATTCTTTACTTCCCATTTTACATGGAGTACGTTTTTTTCCAGTGTGTAAGTAATGAAAAGTTCAAAATCAAATGGATAAACTTCCTTCATCTCTTCTGTTGATGTCAGAAGAAAGGTTGATGTTTCTTTGCCTGCATGAATACATTTGAACTCACTGTCTCTTGCAAATCCATGCTGTGATGTCGGATACTGTGTACCGTTGATCTTCACTGTGTTCTTATAGGTTTTTCCCACATTTGGAAATAACACCGGTGAATGACGTTTCCAAAATTGGGGTTCTGCATCCCAGAGAAGATCTGTACCTGTTTTCTTGTTATACAGTTTTGTCAGCTCCGCACCATGCTCTGCAATCTCTACGCTGAGCACATCATTCTCCATTTTAATCATGATTTTCTTCCTCCTTTATTCCCCTTTAATTTTTATCGGACTGTTCTACCTGTACGCAATTATCTACCAGATAGTCCAGTACTTTATCACGAAGGATTGCATCTTTCAGAACATCTTCTCCCACCTGCTCTTTGTAGGTATCCAGATCTGCTCCTGCCTTGTCCGCATACTCCTGCATTCCTTCTTCGTATTCCTTATCAGACGGTTCCAGTTTCTCTTTCTTTGCGATTAGTTTTACAGCCTCTTCAAGCTGCACAGCCTGTTTTGCGGATTCCTCAATTTTTTCGTTAAATTTATCTTCTGTCATATTCAGATAAGTTGTAATGAAATCATTCAGCTCTACTCCGTACATCTGTGCAATCTGTGTATAGTAGTCATTTGCCTGTTTCACCTGCTCGTCTACCGCACCGTCAGGATATTTATTTACCTCTATCTGATCCAGTAAAGCAGTCTGTACTTCTTGTTTCAACTGTGAATTACCTGAATCGTCCTGCTGCTCCTGAAGAGAATTTTTCACCTCTTCCTTGTATTCATCAACCGTCTTGCTGCTTTCACTATTATTCACAACCCACTCGTCTGTAAGCTCCGGTGCTACTTTCTGATAAATCTTATTCAATACAATGTGAAAATTCGCCGGTTTTCCCGCAAGATCCGCACTCGGATATCCCTCCGGAAACTGTACAGTGATATCAAATTCTTCACCTGTATTATGTCCCACGATCTGATCTTCAAATCCCTGGTAATCTCCGGATGCTCCGATAAATGAACCTGATCCAAGCTCCAGATCATATCCTGTAGCTGAACCACCGTCAAATGCAGTTCCATCCATCGTGCCTGTATAATCAATATTTACCCAGTCTCCACTCTGTGCCGCGCGGTCTGTTACATCCTGTTCTGTCGCAGCAGCTTCCAGTCTAGACTGTACCTCCTGCTCTACAGAATCATCGGACACCTCGTTTTTGGCAACCTCTGTTACTTCAAGTCCTTTATATTTGTTCACTGTCACATAATCATTAGACAACTTACCACTTCCGCATCCTACTAAAGATGCTGTCATCAGAACCGCTGTAAGAACCGCAATCACTCTTTTTTTCATTTTCCTGTTTCTCCTCTTTTATAATCTCTTTTTTATTTTTTGTCTTATCCACTATAAAAGTGGTGACAGTAATCTGGAAAACTGTTCCTTGAACCGGATCAGTAAATTCCTCTCCTCATATATCTTTCGTGTCACCTGCGTACTCATTGTCATATCATTCTCAAAAGCTCTTTCCAGCCTCTGCACTGTACGCTCACTATAGATTGTTGCATTCACTTCAAAATTCAGGCCAAAACTTCGGATGTCCATATTCGCTGTACCTACACAGGCAACCATGCCATCTACTGATAATGTCTTTGCGTGAAGGAATCCATTATTATAGACATAACATTTTGCGCCTGCTGCAACCATCTCCCCAATATAAGAATAGGTTGCCCAGTAAACAAATGGATGATCTGGTTTGCATGGGATCATAATTCTGACATCTACCCCGGATCTGCTTGCAATCTTCAACGCATCCAGAATGGACGCATCCGGTATGAAATACGGTGTCTGTATATAGACATGATTTCTTGCACTGTGGATCAGATGAAGATAATTGTCATGGATTGTCTTCGTCTGTGAGTCCGGTCCACTTGAGATAATCTGTACCGGATCAAATCCATGCCTGTCATACTGCGGAATCTCAAACAAATGATCTTCCAAAAACAAGTTCTCATGAGCTGCATAATTCCAATCCAGGACAAACCTCACTGCAAGAGATGTGACCGCTGCACCTTCAATACACAAATGTGTATCTCTCCAATAACCAAACTTTTCGTCTTTTCCAATATATTCCCTGCCTACATTGAAACCACCAACAAAGCCAACCTTTCCATCAATCACGACAATCTTTCTGTGATTTCGATAATTCACACGCATCTGAAGCTGTCCCAGAATCGCCGGGAAGAATTCTGCGACCCGAATTCCTTCGCATTTCAGCCTGTCCCAATCTCTTTTGCGCATGGTACGACATCCCATACTGTCAAACAAAACTCTGACTTCTACACCTTCATGTGCTTTCTCGATCAGCACCTTCTCTATATCCTGCCACACTTCATCGTTCCTGATAATATAATACTGCACATGGATATATTTCTTCGCACGTTTCATTTCCTCGATCAGTGCATAAAACTTCTCTTTACCATCTGTATAAATACGGATATCATTGTTATCCGTCAGAACTGCCTGTCCAGCCTCCAGATTATACAGCACAAGATCCCGGAACCAGTTAAGTGCTGGACTCGTCATCTTCAGCTGCCTGTGATAAATGGTTTCCTCCTGCCTTCGCACAGCGTATTTCAGCTCACCTTCAATCTCCTTCGCCTTAAACATCTTATTCTTGTGATAATCCTGACCTATGATCAGATACAAGATAAATCCGACAATCGGAATAAAATAAAGCAAAAGCAGCCAGGTCCATACTGCCTGCGGTGATCTTCTTTCAAAGAATACAATAATCAGAGATAAAAGAATATTAATGATAACGATATTCTTCATAATAAAATGAAAAACCATCACCACTGTGTTCCATATTGTCTCTGCCATTCAACTCTTCCTTTCTCTTAATCAACGTGAAAATATTATTGCTCACTATACCCCGTCACATTCTTCGGACAGCGCGTTACTGTTCTATCTTTCTGCAAACAATAATAAACCACCATAATACATAGTATACTCGGTTTACGTCTTAAAAGTAACCCCAAATTGTAAAATTGTCCCCTGTCTGCTTGCACTTTGTAATAAAGAATGTTACAATATTAAATGCGAATTAAGCGGAAAATAGTATATAGGAGGGTTTTATCGTGAGTACACCTATGATAATCATGCTCATCGTCCTCGTAGTTCTCATCGGGGTTTGCGTAGCACTCTATTTCTTCGGAAAGAAAGCGCAGAAGAAGCAGGCTGAACAGCAGCAGCAGATGGACGCAGTTGCGCAGACCGTCAGCATGCTCATTATTGATAAAAAGAAGATGAAGCTAAAAGATGCAGGACTCCCGGCCGTTGTTCTTGAGAATACACCAAAGTATTTAAGACGTTCTAAAGTACCGGTTGTAAAAGCAAAGGTTGGACCAAAGGTTATGACTCTGATGTGTGATGCAAAGGTTTTCGAAGTTCTTCCGGTGAAGAAAGAAGCGAAAGTCGTTGTAAGTGGTATCTATATCACAGGCATTAAGAGTGTCCGCGGTGGTCTTGATATTCCAGAGAAAAAGAAGAAAAAAGGATTTTTCTCAAAAAAAGAAAAATAAAAACACCATTAAAATAAGTTCAGTCAAACAATTCGACTGAACTTATTTTTTTAATTCTTTTTCTTTTGTTCTTTTCTCACTGCTTCATATTTTTTCAGCTCATCCAACGCCTGGCCACCCATCAGATACAGGATCACTGTATTGAATACCGTCATCAGCCCGATCCCGACATCGCCCAGATCCCATACAAATGTGTACGCTGCGATTCCTCCAATGAATAACATCACAAGTGCGAGCACTTTATATGCTGTCTGGGATGCCCAGTTGTCTCCAAACAGATAAGCCACATTACTTCTTGCATAAAACAGAATTCCAAGAAATGTAGAAAAACTGAACAGGAACAGCATCACTGCGATAAAAATCACCCCTGCTTCTCCAAGATGATATCTCATCGCTGTCTGAAGCAGTTCCATTCCTGCAAGTCCCTCAATCTGATCCTGTGGAACAAGCAACATGATCATTGCTGTACAGCTACAGATTACAATTGTGTCGATAAATACGCCCAATGCCTGAACAAGTCCTGCCTTTACCGGGAGATCACACTCTGCCGCGGCCGCTGCACATGGAGCAGATCCTGAACCAGCTTCATTTGAGAACAATCCTCTCTTCACTCCATTCATCAAAACAGCTCCAAAACCACCCGCTGCCACCTGACGGACTCCAAATGCTTCCTCAAAAATACGTGAGAACACACCCGGTATGCTGGACAGATTCGTAAGGATCAAAAATACTGTGATCAGGAAATAACACACTGCCATAATCGGAACAACAACATCCAGAACCTTTACTGTTGCATTCTTTCGAAGCACGATCACTGCTGCCAGAACCACCAAAATCACAGTTGTATAAATCGGTGGGATAGAAAATGCATTTTCAAACGAAGACGTCACTGAATTACTGATCACCTGGCTAATACCACACCAACAGATTAATCCTGAAATTGCAAATAATACCGCGATCACTGAATATCTCTTTTTCTTTCCTTGATGTTCTTCCATGTAGTGATGGATATAATATGCCGGACCTCCGCGATATCCTCCATACAACGGATCTTTTTCTTTATGAAGCTGTGCAAGTGTTGCCTCAACAAATGCTGTGGAAGAACCGATCAGTGCCGTGACCCACATCCAGAACACTGCTCCAGCCCCGCCGGCTGAGATGGCTGCAACAACACCTACCAGATTCCCCATTCCCACACGGGTTGCTGTTGATACAATCAGAGTTTGAAAATTAGACAGCCCATCCTCTTTCCCTTTTTTACTATTCAACGATCTTACCATCTCCGGGAAAAGACGGATTGGAAGAAATCTTGTACGGATTGTGAAATAAATTCCTGTTGGAATCAACAGAATAATCAGAAGTGATATTCCCACACTTCCGCCGCCTGGAAGCGGTATCTGAAACAGATCGCCCCATAAAAACGAATATATTTTCTCGATCAGTGTTATTACCATCATCTTGTCCTCTCATTCTTATCTTTTTCATTTTTTCCGCCTGCTTATCCAAAAATGCCTCGGCGTTCTTGTAGCTTAACTAAGCACTGAAAACTTTCCACTGTCCTTGGAAACAATATTCATCCGTATCTTACAGTCTGCCATCGGTTCATGATTTACGTCCAGTTCATAATCAATCTGGACCGCTATCTTATCTTCTTCAAAATCAACCTGAAGGTGTCTCGTATTCACTCCGATCAGCATCTGTCCATAAGGCGTCTTATAAAATGTCTGATTCTTTTTATTTTTCTCAAAGATCATATGAGAGTTTGAAAGACCGCTTTTCACGATCTCTACACATTCATCTCCGTTAATCTTAATTCTGTTCTTGATCACTCCGGAAGTTCCTTCTACAACTTCCTCGTAGACAATATAATGTTTTCCGTTCTTCAAATAATATGTTGCTGGTGTCACAACTTCGATTGCTTCGTTCTCATCATCTTCTACCTCCGGAGTGACCGCCACAATCTCCTCATGCATTCCGGAAATACTTACCAATACATCTTTTGTCATAAATGAATTCTCCATAGAAAAGAATCAGGAAAATTTCGTTCCGTCAGTCTTTCCGCAACCAACGTACAAGCACGAAATAACTTTCCTGATTCAAAATTACTAATTAATACTCTTCAATATTTACTACATTCGTTGTCGGAACATCAAATGGCATCACTGTATTCGCAAACTTCCTGAACTTCTCAGCTGCATCACTGACATAGAAAGAATACTCGCTATGATGTTCTGTCGTTTCATCATTTGCCATCTCTTTCTCTTCCAACAATCGTTTCAGATCCATCGCTGTCTCATACGCAGGATTCACAATCTGAATCTTATCCCCCATATATTCTCTGATCTTAGATCTGAGAAGCGGATAATGCGTACATCCAAGGATCATCGCATCAATATCTGTATTGCGCATGGATTCGAGATAATACTCAATAATCTCTCTTGTCACAATATGTTCTTTGAATCCCTCTTCCACTAACGGTACGAAAAGAGGACAGGCTTTCTCGATCACTTCAATCTTAGGATTCATTCCCTGAATCACTTTCGTATACATTCCACTCTGAACCGTTGCTTCAGTACCTACCACACCGACTTTTCCATTCGTTGTAGCTTCTACCGCTGCTCTCGCTCCCGGAATGACTACTCCAATGATCGGAAGGTCAAACTCATCCTTCACTGCATCCAATGCAAGCGCACTCGCCGTATTACATGCGATCACAATTGCTTTCACCTGTTTCGTCCTCAGGAAACGGATAATCTGTTCTGAAAAACGAATGATCGTGTTTTGTGATTTACTACCGTATGGAACACGCGCCGTATCCCCAAAATAAACAATGTTCTCATACGGCAATTGTCTTGATATCTCTCTCGCTACAGTCAGTCCTCCGACTCCTGAATCAAACACCCCGATCGGTGCCATCTTTTTATTCTTCATGTCCGTCAAAGTTCTCCCCTTAATCTATCCTTATCAATTATTTTTATCTTATCGCAGATACACAATTCAGCCATGTAACCTTCTTACAAAGGCTGCATGGCTGAATGTTATATTTCATTACCAGTCATCTGGTAACCATTGCTATTCTATTATAATAACTCAAAGTGATATTTGCAATGCTATTTCACATTTTTACAGAGCAAGAGTCTTCGCTACATCATACTGATATGCCGGAATTGTCTTCTTCATAGCAAGTGCTTCTTCAATGTCAAAATCAATAAACTGTCCGTTCTTGTATCCTACGACACGGTTTGTCTTTCCCTGGCAAAGAAGGTCGACTGCCATAGCTCCCATTGTAGAAGCATATACTCTGTCCTTACATGTCGGGCTTCCACCACGCTGCATGTGTCCAAGAATTGTTGCTCTTGTCTCAATTCCTGTAGCATCCTCGATTCTCTTTGCCATATTGATAGAATCTCCAACACCCTCTGCATTGATGATGATGTAGTTCTTCTTACCACGCTTCTTATTCTCAAGAATATCTTTGATCAGTGCTTTCTCATCATAGTCCTTTTCCTCTGGCATGAGAATCTTCTCTGCTCCATTGGCGATACCACACCACAGTGCAAGATATCCTGCATCACGTCCCATAACCTCGATCACACTGCATCTTTCATGAGATGTAGATGTATCACGAACCTTATCGATTGCTTCCATTGCTGTATTAACAGCTGTATCAAATCCGATTGTGTAGTCTGTACATGCGATATCAAGGTCGATTGTTCCTGGAATACCAATTGTATTTACACCAAGGTTTGCCAGTTTCTGAGCTCCTGCGAAAGAACCGTCTCCACCGATTACTACCAGTCCGTCGATTCCGTACTTCTTACAGATCGCAGCTGCCTTCTGCTGACCTTCTTCTGTACGCATTGTCTTACAACGAGCTGTCTGGAGAACTGTACCACCACGCTCAATGATATCAGACACGTCACGTGCTGACATATCAATGATCTCTTCCTTCAGAAGTCCATGATAACCTCTGCGGATTCCGCGAACCTTAAGTCCTTTTGCAAGTGCACGTCTTACTACCGCACGGATTGCTGCGTTCATTCCCGGAGCATCTCCTCCACTTGTCAGAACACCGATTGTACGGATGCTGTCTTCGATTTCATCAAGATATTTTTCTTTGTCGACTGTTTTATTTTCTGCCATGTTTTAGTCCACCCTTTCTCTGAAATGTCTGATTACTGCCAAAACCAATCATTGTCAATTTTTTATCAACTCCGCCAATATTCTACCTTATTTAGAATATGTTTTCAATAGGTTTTTCCACTACTTTTACACGCTTCTCGCCGAAATGATTCATCAATCTGCTTAAAATCTGTTCATTTATACCGATATTCCTGTTTTTCGGCAGTTTTTTCACCGCACGTTCCTTCGCACAGTAGATCATAACTTCATCATCTCCGTCTGAATCTGCCAGATATCCATAGACAATCTGTTCCTCATCCAGAAATGTCGCCTTATCAGGAAACTGAATCCACAATTCCTTTTTCGTCCGTTCAAATGGGATAATTTTCTCACAGATCATCTTACTCGGCTTATCATCTTCTTCCGAAACTCTTCCGCGAACAAATACCTTACTATCTACTTCCAGATAATCTCTGTTCTTCTCATAATCTCGCGGGAACACAACAACCTCTACCGTTCCCAAAAGATCTTCTACCGTAATAAATGCCATCATCTGATTCGTCTTTGTGTGCTTTATGGTCTTCTCTGTGATCATTCCACCAATAATTTCTTTCGCCCCATCATGCACTTTTGTATGACCGGTCTCTTCATCCAGCTGAAAGTCCGCCGTTGTCGCAGAAATGGATTTCTTCCACTTCTCCTCATACGCCTCAAGCGGATGTCCGCTGACATAGATTCCAAGTACTTCTTTTTCAAATGCGAGAAGTGTTTCTTTGGAGTATTCTCCCACATCAGGCATCCTGATCTGAAATTCTTCTTTCTGATCTTCACTCACCAGATCAAACAATGTCATCTGTCCAACCATAGAGTTCTTTTTTTCTTGAGTTACATGATCTACGATCTGTACATAGATACTCATGAACTGTTTTCTTGTTCCGCCAAGCGTATCCAATGCCCCCGCCTTGATCAGATTTTCTATCGTACGTTTATTTAATATGTTCTTTGCTGAAAGACGGGTAATGAAATCTTCCAGGTTCTGGAACAACCCAAGCTCTTCTCTGTCTTCCACGATTGCTTTGATCACCGGTCTTCCGATACTCTTGATTGCAGCAAGTCCATAACGGATATCCCCGCCATCTACAGAGAAGTTTGCTTCACCTTTATTAATATCCGGCGGTAGGATCTTAATATTCATCTGACGACATGCATAAATATACTCAGATACCTTAGACGGATTATCAATGACTGATGTCATAAGCGCTGCCATATATTCTACCGGGAAATAATATTTCAGCCATGCAGTCTGATAAGAAACCACTGCATATGCAGCCGCATGAGACTTATTGAACGCATATTTTGCAAAATCGATCATTTCATCATAAATCTTATTTGCAGTCTGTTCATCAATTCCATTCTTTATACATCCTGGTACGCCTGTCTCCTCATCACCATAAATAAAGATCTTACGTTCTTTCTCCATGACCGCAGCCTTTTTCTTTGACATCGCACGACGCAGAAGATCACTTCGTCCAAGTGAGTATCCTGCAAGATCTCGTACAATCTGCATAACCTGCTCCTGATAGACAATACATCCATAAGTAGGGGCAAGGATCGGCTCCAGTTGTGGGCAATCATATGTAATAGAAGAACTGTCATTCTTTCCTCGGATATACTGCGGAATGAAATCCATCGGACCAGGACGATACAGCGAAATTCCGGCAATAACATCTTCCAGGTTATGCGGCTTCAGTTCCTTCATGAACCCTTTCATTCCGGCACTCTCAAGCTGGAACACTCCATCTGTCTTACCTGTTCCGATATAATCCAGCACCTTTTGATCATTGTAATCTATCTGATTGATATTCAGTTCCGGCTGCTTTCTTCTTGCAAGCAGCACTGCATTCTGTATCACAGTCAATGTACGAAGGCCCAGGAAGTCCATTTTCAGAAGTCCAAGCTCCTCAAGTGTTGTCATAATAAACTGCGTTGTGATTGTTCCGTCTGCTGCCCTCGAAAGAGGTACATACTCATCAACCGGCTTCTGACAGATAACAACACCGGCGGCATGCATAGAACAATGTCTCGGTAGTCCTTCCAAACGCTTCGCCATATCGATCAGATTTGTCACCGTCTCATCCGTATCATATAACTTTTTCAGATCCGGATTCATTTTCAGAGCTTTATCAATTGTGATTCCAAGCTCCTGCGGAATCATTTTGGAAATAGAATCCACATAAGCATATGGCAGATCCATTACACGTCCAACATCACGGATCACACCTCGTGCTGCCAGGGTACCGAATGTAACGATCTGAGCCACACAGTCTTTTCCATATTTTCTTGTAACGTAATCAATAACCTCCTGACGTCTCTCATAACAGAAGTCAACGTCGATATCGGGCATAGACACACGTTCCGGATTCAGGAAACGTTCAAACAGCAACTGATAGCGGATCGGATCAATCGTAGTGATCTCAAGACAATAGGACACGATACTTCCTGCAGCTGATCCACGTCCCGGTCCTACTGAAATTCCGTGATCTTTTGCGTATTTAATAAAATCCCACACGATCAGGAAATAGTCTACATAGCCCATCTGATGGATTGTTTCCAATTCATAAGACAAACGATTTTTCAATTCTTCCGAAGGATCACCGTAACGCTTTTCCAATCCTTCATAGCAAAGCTTCTGCAGATATTCCCAGGAAGTATAACCATCCGGCACATCATATTTCGGAAGTTTTGTTACACCAAATTCAATCTCGACATGACATCGGTCCGCAATCTTCTGTGTATTCTCCAACGCCTGTTTCGCATAAGGGAACAGACGTAGCATCTCTTCTTCTGACTTCACATAATACTGCCCGCCGTCATACCGCATACGATTCTCATCTGAAAGCTTCTTTCCGGTCTGAATACAAAGTAGAATATCATGTGGCTTCGCATCTTCTGCATATGTATAATGAATATCATTCGTAGCAACCAGCTCAATTCCTGTCTCTTCAGACATTTTGAATAGCTGTTGATTGACAAGTCCCTGCTCCGGTATTCCATGATCCTGCAACTCCAGGAAGAAATTCCCTTCGCCAAAAATTTCCTGATACTCTAAGGCTGTCTTCTTCGCCTCTTCATATAGTCCCTTCGTCAGGAATCTTGCCACCTCACCTGCCAGACAGGCACTTAAAGCAATGATACCTTTATGATACTTGCGCAGAAGTTCCTTATCCACTCGCGGTTTATAGTAATAACCTTCTACAAATCCCTTCGAAACAATCTTCGTCAGATTCGCATATCCTTCCTCATTTTCTGCCAGAAGCACAAGATGATAATATCTGTCATCTCCTCCTGTGATCTCGCGATCAAAACGAGAATTCGGAGCCACATACACTTCACATCCAAGGATTGGATTGATTCCCTGCTTCTTGGCTTCCCGATAGAAATCGATCACACCATACATAACACCGTGATCTGTAATTGCCGCACTGTTCATCCCAAGTTCTTTGACCCTGGACACGTATTCTTTTATCTTATTCGATCCATCCAGCAGACTAAATTCTGTATGGACATGCAAATGTGCAAAACTCATAGTTCACCTCAATGATCAAATTTTAACTAAGAAAAGGGAAGGCTCTGACTTGATACACAGGTCAGAATCCCTTCCCTTTATTTTACACTCTTTATGGAAATTTTAAAATGTTAAATCTTATTTATTTCCACCATCTATCATGAACTGGATCAGCTTATCTGTATCTTCTTTCTCGTAAGCGATAACTTCCAGCTCCGGAATCTCTCCGTTAGAGAAGATATTAGCCATAGATACATACTGGGAAAGTTTAGACTTCAGGTTCAGTCTGTCTCCCTCACCTGTTACTAACTCTACTCTTCCTTTACAAGAATCTACTACCTTAAAAAATCCTTCAACATCTGTAATGTTCTGAACTTTCATTCTAAATACCCCTTTCTTTTTAACAATTTAATTATGATTTTACTTCCTAAATTTATCTAGGAATGATATTGCTTATCAATTTCTCATTCCTATTGTTATTATAACGTATTTAGAGCATATTACAAGTAGGAAGAATCACTATTTTTCTTATTTTCAGCATATAGAATTTCACATTTTTTTCTATTTGAAACAACACTTCCTACAAGTCATAGTCACTTTCTCTAACACGTAACGGTTCGCATACAGATTGCTTTTACAAACTATAAATACCATCCTCTTTGATCACGATTTTCTTCTGTTTTAAAAGTCTTCCAACTGCACGTTTGAACGCAGCTTTGCTCATTCCCATCTCTGCTTTGATGCGCTCCGGATCTGCTTTATCTGTGAATGGAAGTTTACCCCCACAAGTCTCAATACATTCCAGGATCAATTCTGCATCTTTGTCCATCTGCTCCGGAATCTTGCCACGGATACTCAGATCCAGTTTTCCATCCTCTTTGACTGCTGCCACACGTGCTTCAATCTCCTGTCCCGGATACATTCTTCCATACATCTCTCTCTTCGGAATCAATGCAGAATACAGATTATCTACTGCCACGAAAGCTCCCAGATCACGATTCACCTCATAAACTGTTCCGGTTACAACATCATCCTTTTTATAAGGAGAGTCTGTCTGCAGAAGATGATAGATCTTCATTGTCGCACAAAGTCTCTCGCTCTTATCTACATAAAGACTTACCAGACAGCGGTCGCCCTTCTCTACCTTCTCTGTCTGTTCCTTGAATGGAAGGAACAGGTCCTTCTCAAGTCCCCAGTCAAGGAAAGCACCCATTCTTCCTACATCTGCTACTGTCAGGACAGCCAGCTGTCCAAGAGTGATCTTTGGCTCATTCGTTGTTGCGATCATACGATCGGAAGAATCTTTATAGAGGAATACCTCAATCGGATCTCCCAGTTCTATTCCGTCCGGAACCTGTTTCTTTGGAAGAAGAACACGCTCCTCGTCACTTCCAAGATATACTCCAAAATCTACCAACTTTACTACCGTAAGTACCTGTTTTACTCCTAATCTCATCTTTTCTCCATTCTGCCGCTGGCTTACGCGGCCCATTTTTTAATTCGTATTTATATATGCTTTCATATACCTTAATGTATTTTCTATCCCGTTGTCAATCAAATCTCATCATTTTCAGCTTTGAAAGGTAAATTTATTTTACAGTTTGATATTTTCTTAACATATTTTTACTATGAATTGATTTACTTTTCTGAATTATGTATAATTACTTCAATACGAATGTAATTTTATCATATATATGATGTCGGGGGCAAATGTCCCCGGCCTGTCTGTGACAGTATTTTTAAGAAAGGATATCAATATGAGTGCACAAAATCTTACTTTATTGACAGACCTGTATGAGCTTACTATGATGCAGGGATATTTTGAAACACAGGAAAATCAGACCGTTGTATTCGATGTTTTCTTCCGTGATAATCCGAACAAAGGCGGATATTCCGTCATGGCAGGACTGGATCAGGTTATTGACTATATTAAAAATCTGAATTTTTCTTATGAAGATGTTGATTATTTAAGAGGGCTCGGATTGTTCAGTGAGGATTTTCTTCATTATCTGAGCGGATTTCATTTTAGCGGAGACATTTATGCGATCCCGGAGGGAAGTGTCATCTTCCCAAGAGAACCGCTTCTGAAAGTCGTGGCTCCGATCATGGAGGCTCAGCTTGTTGAGACAGCAATTCTTACGATTCTGAATCATCAGTGCCTGATCGCTACGAAAGCTTCCCGTGTTGTTTATGCGGCACAAGGAGACGGTATCATGGAATTCGGACTTCGCCGCGCCCAGGGACCGGATGCGGGACTGTACGGAGCAAGAGCTGCCGTGATCGGTGGATGCGTCGGAACTTCCAATGTACTCGCCGGCGAAATGTTTGATGTACCGATTATGGGAACGCATGCACACAGTTGGATCATGACTTTCAAAGATGAATATACTGCATTTAAAGAATATGCAAGATTGTATCCTGATGCATGTACACTGCTTGTCGATACTTATGACACATTGAAATCCGGTGTTCCGAATGCGATCCGTGTTTTTACCGAGATGCGCGATGCAGGCATCAAACCGAAGAGCTACGGTATCCGCCTTGACTCCGGTGATCTCGCTTATCTTTCTAAAAAGGCGCGTAAGATGCTGGATGACGCCGGATTCCAGGATGCTGTCATTGCCGCTTCCAACGACCTGGATGAATTTCTGATCCACGATCTCAAGATGCAGGGCGCTGCAATTTCTTCCTGGGGCGTCGGAACGAACCTTATTACATCAAAAGACTGCCCGTCCTTTGGCGGTGTTTATAAACTGGCTGCTATTCAAAACGCAGATGGAGAATTCCAGCCGAAGATCAAGATTTCTGAGAATATTGAGAAGATCACCAATCCGGGAAATAAAACCATTTATCGTATTTACGATAAAGAAACCGGTATGCTGCGCGCTGATCTCATCTGCTTTGCTGATGAGACATTTAATACAGAGGAAGAGCTTCTTCTCTTTGACCCAAATGCTACATGGAAGAAAACACTTCTTCCGGGTGGAACCTACACAATGCGTGAACTGCTTGTCCCAATCTTCCAGCATGGAGAATGTAAGTATGAGTCCCCATCTGTAAAGGAGATTGCAGAATTCTGCCGTCAGGAAAAAGAGACGCTTTGGGATGAGACAAAACGTCTCTTCAATCCACATAAGGTATATGTGGATCTTTCCCAAAAACTGTACGATACAAAAACCAAGCTGCTGAATGAAGCACATCATTAATTACTGTCACCATATGATGAAATGGAGTTTTAATTATTATGAAATACCAAGTGATTGTACTTGATCTAGACGGTACACTGACCAATTCAAAAAAAGAAATAACGCCCCCTACAAGGGACGCTCTGATTGAAATTCAACAGAATGGAAAAAAAGTAGTCCTCGCCAGCGGTCGCCCGATCAACGGTGTCGCACCTCTGGCAGAGGAATTATATCTAAAAGAATACGGCGGATTCATGCTCTCCTTTAACGGTGCGAGAATCACCCGCTGTTCTGACAATGCAATTATTTATAATAAGGTTATCCCACAGGAAGTCATCCGTCCGATTTACGAGGCGGTAAAAGAATATCCTGGATTGGATCTTATCTCTTATACGGATAAAGTAATCCTCTCCGGTATTAAAAGTAATGAATACACTGAGAAAGAAGCCGCCATCAACAGCATGGATATCTGTCCGGTTGAGGACTTCCCTGCCGCACTTGATTTCCCGGTCAATAAAATGCTTATCCCAGGTGAACCTTCCATCCTGGAAGACCTGATGTCGAAGCTGCAGAAACAATACCACGGGCTGCTCAACATCTACCGTTCTGAGCCATTCTTCTTAGAGATCATGCCTCAGAATATCGATAAAGCACACTCTCTGCAGAAGCTTCTGAACAGTATCGGTCTCACTGCCGATTCCATGATCTGCTGCGGCGACGGCTTCAATGATCTGTCCATGATCGAATATGCCGGTCTTGGTGTAGCAATGGAGAATGCCCAGCCGGTCGTCAAAGAATCTGCTGACTTTATCACAAAGTCGAATGATGAGGACGGGATTCTTCACGTTGTAAATCTCTACATGAGAGATTAGGCTTTCTCTCCGGAAGCTGCGCAAGAATCACAGCTACAAATACAAGGGCACATCCAAAAAGTTCCCTTGGAGACAATGTTTCTCCAAGAATCACCCAGCCTGCAAGTACTGAAAATACAGACTCAAGACTTAACAGCAGAGATGCAACTGTCGGGTCTGTATTTTTTTGTGCAACAATCTGCAAAGTATATCCTACTCCACAAGACATAATTCCCGCATAAGCAATTGGCTTCCATGCCTGCAATATAGAATAAATTTCCGGATGCTCAAATAAAATTGTCGGTATCATACATAAGATTCCACAAACAAAAAACTGAATACAGGACATCTTCACTCCGTCTGCCTTTGGTGAAAAATGATCGATCACAAGAATATGGAATGAAAAAGCAACAGAACCCAGTAAAATATAAAAATCTCCTTTTGCAATGGATAGTCCTGATGTCATACACAGAAAATACATTCCGATCACTGCAAGTACCACACCAATCCATACTTTAATTCCGGCCTTTTTGCCAACGGCCAGCCCCAGGATTGGAACAATCAGAATATATAATGCCGTGATAAATCCTGCTTTTCCCGCCGTTGTATATTGTATTCCAATCTGTTGCAGGGAACTTCCCAGCATAAGAAAAAATCCACAACAAACACCACCAATGATAAGTGTTTTCTTATTTTGTACAACTTCTTTTCCTTGTGATACCTCCTTCTTTTTCTTCTTATCCAATACATAAATCACCGGAATCAATACGATTCCACCAAGTATACTTCTGGCACAGTTAAATGTGAACGGACCAATATAGTCCATCCCAGCACTTTGTGCAACAAATGCAGCTCCCCAAATGAGCGCAATTAACAGAAGTATTAAATTGTTTAAATACCTCTTTTTCAATTTTTTTACCTCTTTTACAATTTTTAGCCACTCTCTAGTATACAAAAAAATCTGCCGATTGGCAGATTTTTTGATTTTTTCTTATTATTTTTCTTAATAGTGCATAATCACTGGATCTCCAACCTGGATCAACTCATACAATTTCCCGGCATCCGAATAACTCATATTGATACATCCATGAGAACCTCTGTAGGTATATACATTTCCTCCAAAACTACTCTGCCATGTTGCATCATGAAAACCAACACCGGAATACGTTACACGCATCCAATATTTTACAGGAGTTTCATACTCTCTTGTTCCATCCGGTCTTAAATTACCGCGCAGTACTTTATTCTGCATTCGTTCCAAAATCGTATAAACTCCTGCCGGAGTACTTCTTCCGCCTTTCGGAAGTCCGGTCACTACATCTGCTGACATCAAAACTTCTCCGTCTTTGACATACCACATTTTCTGATTCGTCAGATCGACTTCTGCATAAGTGGAACCCCAATCCTGCGCACCATGCGATGCCGCAGTCTTTCCTTCCACATAAACCGGCTCTCGACTTATTGTTTCTCCGCTTTCAATATTCGCAAGAAGTGTTTCATACTCTGCCTTTTCATTAATCTCCCAACCGTAAGTTCCGCCGGAAACTTCGGTTGCTCTTCCATCCGGTGTAGTGAATTGTCTGGTCTTTCCTGCAGTATCATACTGCTGCGCAAACTGTGTCACCCATTCCTGTATAAGTTCCGGGTGAAATGTCACCACATAATTCTCATCTGCTGTCACCCACTGTGAAATAACTGTTTTATCAACCACAACCGGTGTATCAAGTCCCATCTCATAAGTTACACTTGCATTCAGGTATGCATTCATCGCATCGCACGCCTGCTGAACTTCCGGTGATTCTTTTGTATATAGCGGCTGTACATAACATCCTGCTTCATCAAGATCCAACTGCTCTTGCAGTCCCTCTATCGCTTGGACTACCGCTTTCTTCAATGCATCTGCATCGATTGCTGTCCCTTCCGTAATGTCTCCCGGAACAAACTTTTCTCCGTCAAACACCGGCATAGAAGATATCGGCTGCACCTGTTCTGTTGTCACAGCTGTCAGACTTGCAATCTTCGCATCTAATGCATTCCCATCATAATCCGCACTTGCCGTGATGGACAATCCTTTTCCCTCTCCCGACCATGCTGCCGGCCACAGAAAAACGGACTGCTCCTTTAATAATTTATCTATCGCTCCATTTTCTTTATATTCAACAGAGATCTCTTTTCCTGTAATGCTATCAGAAAGTCCCGCATGTTCTGTAATCTTCAATTCATACTTCTTAACTTCTGATTTTAGATAATCTGCCACATCTTCTTCCTTAGCATATGAAAAATCTTTCCCGTTAACCTTTGTATTTGGAAGAAAATGACTCATAAAATACAAAGCGGTTCCTATGTACCCTAAAACCAAGATTCCTGCAACTATTCCAAGGCTGATCCATAACCATTTTTTCTTGTTGTCCCCCATCAAATGACTTCTCCTTTGTAATTACTTTATCGCCTGTCCTTCTGTAGTATTTCACTACTGACAAACCGCTTTTATAGCTTACACATTTTCTATTATGACAGAAACGCAAAGATATTTCCTTAATTTTTTCTTATTTTAGTAATATTTTATTCCTTTGGATATAAATTAAGAGGGACACTACAATAAAATAGTATCCCCCTTCACTCACTATAACAAAGTACAGTCTATAATTTATTCACATTTTGTAAAGTACATAGAAATTCCCTGTCCACCACCAATACACATACTGATCATTGCATCTTTCTTATCTGTTCTCATCAACTCATACATTACTTTTACAGTAAGCATAGCTCCTGTTGCTCCAATCGGATGTCCAATGGAAATTCCACCACCATATATATTTACTTTTTCTGGATCTAATCCAAGATCACGACTTACAGCATATGCCTGGCTTGCAAACGCTTCATTAATTTCAAACATATCAATAGACTTCAAATCAACACCTAGTTTGTTTGCAAGTTTCTCACTAGAGAACTTTGGTGAATATCCCATCAATTCTGCATCAAACCCTGCAATTGCATATCCTTCAATTTTCATCTTTGGTGTTACACCAAGCTCTTCTGCTTTCTCTTTAGACATTACAACAACTGCTGCTGCGCCATCGTTTAAGCTGGATGAATTTGCTGCTGTAACTGTACCGCCTTTCACAAAACATGGACGAAGTTTTGCAAGTTTTTCCATACTCTGTCCTTCTCTTGGACCTTCATCGGTATCAAATATTGTTATATTTCCCTTACGATCTTTCAATTCAACTGGAAGAATCTCATCTTTGAATTTACCTTCTTTGATTGCCTTGCATGCTCTCTGATGGCTGCGTACTGCGAACGCATCCTGTTCTTCTCTTGTTACATGGTATTTCTCTGCTACATTTTCTGCTGTCACACCATTGTGGTTTCCATCCAGAGGCCATGTCAGGATATCAATCACTCCATCCTCGAATACCTTATGTCCCATTCTTGCTCCCCAACGTGCATCATTTACATAATATGGAAGTCTGGAAATGTTCTCTGTACCACCTGCAACAACAACATCTGCCTGTCCTGTCTGAATCTCCATAACAGCCTCTGCAATAGACTGAAGTCCTGATCCACACTGACGGTTTACAGAATATGCTGTTGTCTCTTTTGGCATTCCAGCTTTTAAACTGACTGCTCTTGCAATGAAGCCATTCTCTGCAACTTCTCCAACCTGTCCAATTACAACTTCATCAACATCTGATGGCTGGATTCCTGCTCTTTTCACAGCTTCTTTAACTACCATAGCTCCCATATCGATTGCTGTGATATCCTTTAAGCTTCCACCATAGCTTCCTACTGGAAGTCTTACTCCACTTACAACAACTACTTCTTTCATTTTTATATCCTCCTGTTGTTCTGTTTTTTGCGGTTCTCTCTCGTAAGCAAGAACCGCCTTTGATACTATATTTATTGAATCTGTAATTTTATTTTTAGAAGTTAGATCCGATCTTATTTCCTTTTTCATCGTATTTGTAGAATCCCTGTCCTGTCTTCTTTCCAAGCATTCCTGATTTGACCATTGTCTCAAGAAGTGGGCATGGACGATATTTGCTGTCATGGAATCCGTTGTAAAGTCCTGTCATTGTTGCAAGCATTGTGTCGATTCCAACAAAGTCTGTCAGCTCGATTGGTCCCATCGGGTGGTTACACCCGAGCTTCATTGCGTTGTCAACATCTTCCGGTTTGCTTCCTTCCATTACCATGAAGGCTGCCTCGTTCTGCATTGGAACAAGGATACGATTTACCATGAATCCAGGAAACTCTGGAGCATCTACTGTTGTCTTTCCAATCTTTCCTGCAAATTCTTTCACTACATCATATGTCTCATCGGATGTTACAAGTCCACGAACCAGCTCAAGAAGCTTCATAACCGGTGCCGGATAGAAGAAGTGTGCTCCCATTACTTTGTCCGGACGGTTTGTAACAGATGCTATCTCAGAGATACTCAATCCTGATGTGTTAGATACAATGATTGTCTCTGCATCTGCAAGCTCATCTACTTTCTTAAATGTATCTTTTTTAATCTCAATCTTCTCAGGTACTGCTTCAACTACAAGAAACGCACCCTTTACATCTTCGAAGTTCTGGCTGTATGTCAGGCGTCCAAGGATTTCTGCTTTCTTCTCTTCTGTCATAGATCCTTTTGCTACTTTACGGCTGAACAATTTTTCTACTGTTGCTTTTGATTTTTCGATTGCAGCTTCGAATGTATCAATATTTACTACATCGTAACCTGCTGTCGCACAAGCCTGTGCGATTCCATTTCCCATCAATCCTGCTCCGATAACTGCTACTTTGTTTTTCTCCATGTTTTTGTACCTCTTTTATGTTAATTTTAATTGTTACCCGTTTGATTATTTCTCTTTAAGCTGTAATCCGAATGGTCCGTTCTGAATGAACAGGGACGCATCCATTTCCCTTAGTTCCTCGCTGATGATCGGCTTAAAATCCATCATATCTAGAATCTGTGTATGAAGGTCGATACCTGGTGCAATCTCAATCAGCTTCACACCTTCTTTGCAGAGCTCGAAGACTGCACGTTCTGTCACGATCATAACCTCCTGACCTTTCTTTCTTGCCATCGGTCCGTTAAAGGAAAGCTGTGCTACATTTCTCACCATCTTGCGGATCTTGCCTTCCTGAAGAATGTTCAACTTACCATCTTTGAATTCATATTTTGCACCGCTTGCAGTAAATGTTCCAAGGAATACGATCTTCTTCGCATTCTGTGTAATATCAATAAATCCACCGGCTCCAGTACATCTTGTTCCCATCTTTGTGGAGTTGACGCTTCCGTCTTCTCCCAGTTCTCCAAGCCCCATATATGTAATGTCTACACCAGCTCCGTTATAATAATCCATCTGCTCATGATGGCCAATCATTGCCATCAGATTCTGGCCAATTCCGAAGTCAATTCCGCCGGCCTGAACACCACCATAAATACCAGACTCTACCGTAATAACAACATCATCGGATACCTTTTCCTCATTGCAGACCTTTCCGATCATGTCATTTGGAATTCCTGTTCCAAGGTTGATGACTGCTCCTCTATACAGTTCCTGTGCTCCTCGTCTTGCAATAAACTTTCTCTCGTTGAACGGTGCCGGTGGAATATCTCCTGCCGGTACTCTTGCAAGTCCGCAGTAGGATGGGTCATAGTACCAAGATGAAGTCTGTCTGTGATCTTCCATTGGATTCTCACATACAACAATATCATCAATAAATACTCCCGGAACCGTTACATCCTTTGGATTGATCGTTCCTGACTGTACCACCTGTTTTACTTGTGCAATAACGCGTCCACCATATCTTTTAGCTGCCAAAACTGCTGGAAGTACTTCCAGTTTCATTGCCTCTTCTGTTGTCGTAAGATTTCCCATCTCATCACATACCGTTCCTCGAATCAGAACAGTATCAAGCGGGATCTCTTTATAAAACATGTACTCTTCTCCGCCATATTCGAGAATATCCACAAGATCTGGAAGTGGCTTTGTACGGTCATTCATCTTTCCTCCTTCTACTCTCGGATCAATGAAAGTACCAAGTCCAACCTTAGACATCTTACCTGGAAGTCCACATGCCATACTTCGATAAAGCTGTGCAATCTGTCCTTGCGGCAGACAATATGCTTCTACCTGACTGTTGGCAATCATCTCCATCCATCTCGGTTGCAGACCCCAATGGGATCCAACAATTCTCTTGACAAGCCCTTCGTGCGCCAAATGCTGAATTCCATCTTTTCTATCACTCTGTCCACAGGAATGAACCAAAGTAATATCGGCAGGATGACCAACCGTTTCAAATCTCTTTTCAATTGCTTTCAAAATTGATTCACTTGCACTGACCAGTGTCATTCCTATCGTGCATAATGTAGACCCATCCTGGATCTTTTCTGCTGCCTCCTGTGCAGTAATAAAATTTGCTTTTAACATAATGCCTCCTCTTCTATTGAAAAAGTGTTCTGATATACTTCTTATCTGTCTTAAGTCCTGGTGTCTTCGGAATTGCATCCAGAAAAAGAATCCGCTCCGGCACCTTGAATCTTGCCATCTCTTTTAACATTTCTTCTTTGATCTGTTCCTCTGTAAGTTGTGCACCCTTTTCAAGAACTACAACGGCTGCTGCAACCTCTCCGTACTTCTCATTAGGAATTCCGACAACCGCTGCATCTTTAACCCCCTTAAATGCGATAAGTTCATCCTCTACATCAGTACACCAAATCTTCTCTCCACCACGGTTAACCATATCTTTCTTACGGTCTACGAAAAACACAAATGCATCCTCGTTCTGATATCCCATATCTCCCGTATCGAGCCAGCCATCTTCTGTAAATAACGGTGATTCCATCTTATAATAGTATTCCACTACATTAGCTCCACGGATATAAACTGTTCCGACAGTTCCAGTCTCAACCTCGTGTCCATCATCATCAAGAATTTTAAGTTCCAGTCCTGGAACAGGTCTTCCGGAAGAAGATGGATAAATACTTAAAGCCGTATCCGTCGGAAACAGAGTTCCCGGGCTTGCTGTCTCTGTCATGCCAAATACAGTACGAATCTCTGTGGTCGGCAGCCATTTATGTAACTGCTTTAACTTCTCCACCGGCATATAACTGCTTCCGCACAACATCATACGCAAGGAAGGAAGTGCCGGATACTCTTCTTTCAGATCCATCAAAAGTCCAAAAACTGTTGGCGAACCATGCATGAATGTGATCTTATTCTTTTCAATACATTCCAAAATACGATGTGCTTCATATCTTCTGTATAAATAAACAGTTCCACCAGAATAAACAAACAGTCCTAACAATGCAATCAACCCCGTTACATGATAAATCGGAACTGGTATGATCGTCTTATCTTCCGGTGTTATCTCACATAATCGGTGATATACCATCGTCGCATGAATGACATTGTAATTCTTCATCACAACACCTTTACTGACCGATGTCGTTCCCGAGGTAAACATCAGAATCATCTCATCTTCAAGCTTTCCCTGTGAACCGCCTCTTTTTCCTTTCGGCAGTTCAAGATGCCGGAATCCATATCCTTCTTCCTCGTCAACAGAATAGACAATTGGAAATTGTTCCTCATACTTTTTCACCCAGTCTGTAAATCTTTCTGCTGCCACCAACAGATCAATATCTGCTTTTTCAATCAATGCCTGTATCTCGTGCTCTCTATATTTACTTGGAAATGGAATCACAACAGCACCAATCTTGCAGATTGCATAGAACACAGTACAGAACTCAATACTATTATGAAGAAGCATTCCTACATGCTGTCCTCTTTGAAGCCCTTTTTCTGTCAGCCACTGTGCAAAATCATCTACCATCCCGATGAACGTTCCATAGGTGTAGGCTCTATTCCAGTTGTCAGAAAATCCAATCTTATCTGGAAATTTCTCCGCTGTCTCCTCAAGAATCTCATAATAATTATTTTTCATATCTGAGAATGTACAGACCTGGTGATTTCCGATCGTCCGCATTTCCATGCCTTTCGTCACATGAACATTCCAGACCTCTTGTCCCTTTATCATCTCAAACTCCTTTCAGCTTACGCTGATCATTTTATGAAACCGCTCCCATAAATATTCAAAAAAATATTTGTTCTTTCGAACTACCCATAGTTTATTATATTTTATAGTCTTTTTCAATCTGAAATTGTCACAATTTTTATTTTATTTCTTGTTTTATTTGCACAAATAAATAGTTTATTTCACTATATTAGTGAATACCGCTCCCATTATTTAAATCTGTTTTTATTGGTTTTAAGAAGTATTTATGATATACTCAAGATTAAGAAAAAGACTTTTGACAGCACCAACAGAAAAACCAAATGAGGTAACATCATGAATGAGAAAATTGATATTAACTATATTGCAAAAAAAGCAAATGTCTCTCGTTCTACTGTCTCAAGGGTTCTGACAAAAAAAACAAATGTAAAGGAATCCACACGTGAAAAAGTAGAGCAGGTCATGGCAGAACTGAACTATCATCCAAACTCTATGGCCAGAGGACTTGCTACTGGAAAACAGAATATCATCGCGCTTGTAGTTTCCGATATCCGGAATCCTTTCTACGCACAGCTTGTCTGGACGATTAGTACTTCTCTTCGCGAAAAGGGGTATCTTATGACACTTTATAACAGTGCAGATATGACACGAAAAGACCGTGAATCTCTCTGGAGTCTTTTAGACTATGGATTCTCCGGTCTGATTATGGCAGACGCAAGAAAAGAGGATGATTTTTCTCAATTCTTAAAGCAGGCTGACTGCCCGATTGTTCTCGTCAACAGGACACTCGGCATTGCCAACACATACGATACGATCACTTTGGACAATATGCAGGGCGGATATCTCGCAACAAAGCATCTTCTGGAACTTGGTCATCGGCGAATCGCCATGCTCCGCGGACCAGAAATTTCTACAACCAGTCAGGGACGTTACGAGGGATATGTCTATGCACTTCAGGAAGCCGGAATTCCATTAGATAAGACTTTGATCCGTGCGGGAAAACTGAACATGGAATTTGGACGGGAGTTTGCCAAAAAAATTATTCTTCATTCTGACAATCCCCCTTCTGCCGTATTTGTTGGAGGCGATTTCACCTGTTATGGATTGATGGATGCCTGCATCCGTGCAGGAATACGAATTCCAGAAGATTTAAGCATCGTCAGTTTTGATGATATTCCTTTTTCTGATACAGCAATGGTTAATCTAACTACAATCTCCCATCCTTATACACAGATTGGTGAGCTTGTTGCTAAGAAGATTGTCCATAGAATCGAACAGCCAGATGCTCCTGTCGAACAAATCACATTGCTGCCAACCCTTGTAAAAAGAGGAAGTACAGCACCATACAAAAAATAATTTTTTCTTTTAAACTTTTATCAATGAAAAACTCAAAAGCTGCCGTTTTACAAAAGATTATTTTATAAAGCGGCAGCTTTTTATATTAACTGTTTTTTTCTAATTCGATAGATTCATCCGCCAGCAGATGATACAATTCATCAATCTGGTCGTCAGAAAGCACCCTCTCATTCTTTTCATTTTCTTCTTTCAGTGTCTGAATCAGCTGCTTCCTATGGATTATAGGAATTTCATTTTCAGGTGTTCCATCCCATGTAATTTCTGCATGCTCTGGGAATATAATAACAGAACGCACCGGAATCTTAGTAGCCCCGATTCTCTGCTCTATTCTCTTTGCAAAAAATCTGCTCTCATCCATTGGATTCTTGAACAGGTACTCATGCTGTTTGTCCGCCTGTCCCTTCTTCCCTTTTTCCGTGTAATATTGCTTGTAATCTCCATGTTTCTTCAGAACAACCTTTCCGCTCTGATTCTTCACGTTCAGAACGTAGATTCCCGATGGAAGGAGTATCAGGATATATGCCTGCGGAGTCTTCTCATTCTTGTCCTGTGCAATCTGATAGAAAATCTTGTGCTTTCCAAACTCATTATTCAAATAAAAGCTTTCAGACAAACGTACTAGATTTTTCCTGCGAAATGCATACTCAAAATAACTTGAATAGATTTCTATATAAATGCTTCTTCTAAAACGATTCCACTGGTAAATCGTCTTGATCAACCAGTATCCTCCTGCTACAAATGCAAGACCTATTAAAACGTCACTCCACACTGACATAGCTACCTCCTGAATTTATCCTGACCTCTTTAGTCGAGTTCAGGTCCGTTATGTTTCTCGAACGAATACTGTCCGCTGGAACCAATCACTCTCATATAAGATTTAATAAAATCCTTCATTGCATCTTCCACAGCAATACACAAATCCATATAATCAATCTGTGGATTCTCTGTTAATGTTGCGATAGATGCATTTGTTGCATGACGCATCAAATCTGTACACACATTAATCTTGTTAATTCCACATGCAACAGCTTTTCTGATATTCTCTTCGCCAGCGCCACTACCTCCATGAAGTACAAGCGGCATATCAAGTTCTGCTTTAAGTTCCTTCAGACGTTCAAAATCAAGTTTTGGAATCATTCCTTTTGGATATGCTCCATGTGCTGTTCCTATTGCCACTGCCAGACAATCGCAGTTTGTTCTCTCTACGAACTCTTTTGCCTGTTTTACATTTGTATACAGATCCACATTACTGTCATCGGCTTGTGCTGCCTGTCCTACATGTCCAAGCTCTGCCTCACAGGAAAGTCCCATTCCATGTGCGAGACTTGCGATCTGCTGTGTTCTTCTTACATTCTCTTCGAATTCATAGCTGGATGAATCAATCATTACACTAGAGAATCCATACTGCATTGCAGCTGTAATATCCTCAAAATTCGCCCCATGATCTAAATTGAACGCAACTGGTACAGATGCTCTCTTTGCAAGATTTTCAATCAATGGAGCCATTATATATCCATATCCATGCGCCTTCATCTGACGAGGAGAAATATTAATAATAACTGCGGACTTCTCTTCTTCTGCTGACTCGATAACTGCCTTCACCTGCTCCATATTAACACAATTAATTGCCATAACTGCATAGTTATTACGATGCGCATGTAACAGCATGTCTTTCATTGATACGTACATTTTTCTTCCTCCTGATTTCAAAAAGTGAGATGTCCTAAACAGACATCTCACTTACATACTAAAGCATGTGAGAGAAGCTGCCAATGGCAGACTCTCTGCATTTATTTACTTTTCAAACAACTCTTAAATCAACGGATTCTCCATTTCCTCATCCTCAGCACCTTCTGCAAGAGGTCTCTTAAGGATAGAATACAGAAGACCTGTGATACATCCTCCCAACAGCCACAGTCCAATGAACAGAAGTGGGTTAGACGTCATAGCCACTGAGAATACACCACCGTGTACTGCCGGAGATTCCAGTCCAAACATCATACACAGACCACCTGTAATTGCACCACCAACACAGATAGAGGCTGTCAGTCTTACCGGATCTTTCAACTGGAATGGGATTACACCTTCCTGAACATAGCAGCAAGAAAGAATTACCAATGATAAAGCCTGCTCCTTCTCAGTTTTAGTGAATTTGTTACGGCTCCATGGAAGTACTGTAGAAATAGCAATTCCAAGAGGAGATGTCATACCTGCACACATCTTAGCAGATGTAGGAATAAAGAATCCATCAGCATTCAGTCCATTTACAAACAGAGCTGCTGTCTTATTAACCGGACCACCATTGTCAAATGCGATCATTGCACCAATAACTGCACCAAGTACGAATCTTGAACCAGCACTTAAAGCTGTCAGCCATCCTGTAACAATTCCCATCAACCATGCAATCGGAACACCAATAACATACCACATCAACAACCCAACAATCAATGTCGAAAGTACTGGAATAAACATAATCGGCATAATTCCCTGTAATGCCTTCGGAACTTTAATCTTCTTCATTTGAAGAACAAACCATCCTGCAATCAGAGCTCCAACAAGACCACCTACAAATCCTGTTTTCATAAGTCCTGCAAGTACACCCATTGCATATCCAGGAGCAATACCCGGCTTATCCGCAATAGCATACGCAATAAATGCTGCCAGACAAGGGACTGCAAATGCAAACAAGTTGTTACCAATTGTGAAAATAACCTGAGCCAATGTCTGCATCTCGGCAGCTGTGTCTCCAATGTTATATCCTCCCATCATTTTTGCAATCGCTGTGATAACACCACCTCCAACGATTACTGGAATCATGTAAGAAATACCTGTCATAATTGCATCTTTACAAATCGTGCCAACGCTTTTTTGTTTTTTTCTTTGAAGTTCTGCCATAATTATCCTAATGCCTCCACTAATTCATCAATTACTGCATCTGCATTTTTAATCGGTTCATTTACTTTAAAGTTCATTGTTGGAACATCCTTAAAGCGACTAGAACCTTTAATCTTCACATCGCTTGCAATGATACAAGCATCACACCTTGCAAGATCATCTGCGGTAATCTCATCTTCTACTCCTTGTGCTCCCTGCGTCTCAACTTTAATTTCAATTCCCTTTTTCTGAGCCGCTTTTTTCAGATTTGCTGCTGCCATATAAGTATGGGCAATTCCTACCGGGCAACTACATACTGCTACAAGATACATACTCTTATTCCTCCTTTTTATTTTTAAAAATATCGATGATCTGATCTACGTCAGTAGCATCCTTTAATGCCTCTCTGAAATCATCATCCATCAAGCCAACTGCCAGACTAGATAACATTTTCAGATGTACGTTATCTGCGGAATTCGGGGCTGCCAGCATAATAACATAATCTACAGGTTCTCCATCAAGTGACCCCCATTCAATTTTCTGATTCAACTTTACCAAAGTAAATGCTGCTTCTTTTACACAATCACTCTTACAATGCGGAATTGCAATTCCATTTCCCATACCAGTCTCAAATTCAAGTTCTCTATCTTTTACTCCTTGTAAATATTTTTCATAACTTGTCACCTTACCGGCATCATACATCATTTTGCAGATTTTCTGGATTGCCTCCTCTTTATCTTTTACATCTAGTCCGAAAGAGACAATTCTTTCGTCTATCATATCTGCCATACTCATTTTTATAGCTCCTTTCTGCCTATCTGAACATTTCCGAAAATTTTCTAGCTTTTAATATTACTTCCATTGCCTTCTTATCTTTTGTCAACTCCAATACATCTCCAAAAATTCCCTTGATGTAATCTTTTGAATTAACATCCAAAGAAAGTAAAAAAATCAGCTGAACTTTTTCATCGCCCCAGTTAATCGGTTTTTTTAATGTCATCACTCCGATTCCCTGTCTCTTTATATGTCCTTCAAATGCATGTGGAATTGCGATTAAGTTTCCAAGTGCCGTCTCTGAAAGATTTTCTCGTTCAAATACCGAATCAATAAATCCTTCATCCACATATCCTTCTGTAATCATCCTGCTTCCAAGAAGATGAATCACTTCCTCTTTCGATTTCAAATCACAGTCAAACATCGTAATCTCACTGTGCAGAAACCGCCGTAGGTATTCGTAATTTTTTTGAATCTCTGGTTCATACTCTTTCTTCTTTATTAGAAATTTCTGAATCCTCTTAATATCTACCTCACTCAAAACCGGTGAAACCTGAATAACCGGAATTCCTTCCAATTCAATTGGGACTGTAGCTATCACAAAATCTTGTTTTTCCAGTTCGATTTCTGACAATCTTGATGCTGAGAAAACTTCTCTAATCTCTAGATTTGAAAAACTTCCTGCCAGTTTAGCCCGTAAGAATTGAGATGTACCAAACCCTGTCATACAAACCAACGTTGCAGTAAATTTTTGATGTTGTTTTTGTTTCATTCTTTCAATTGATGTCCCTATATGAAATGTAATGAATCCTATCTCATCTTCCGTTGGATTAAATCCATACTTAACTGCAAACTTTGACATAAAGAAAGATGCAATTTCATATTCATAAAATAATTCTTTCTTTATTGCATCCAGAATTGGATTATAGGTATACATTTTGCTGTGTAATCTCAACACCATGCATTCCAAATGATCCATTAGTGCACTGATCAATTCATCGTCTCCCGCTAACTGCAAATAGAACTTTCTATCACATTCCATTAGCAATTCCATCATGAAATCAAACATTTCTTGATTTCGTTCCCTTTTTTCCTTAAGAGACTGCTCCTTCTCCATAGGAACATGGAAGCGAAGCCCACTCAGACAAATTTTAAGATAACAATCTTCTGTATCCGGAATCTCAACCCCAAAAGCTTCTGTCAAATATTCTTTCAAATGCCCCAATACAAAGTCCATTCTCCTGGATTCTCTTCCCGGAATAGAACCTTCATGATCCATTGTCTTTCCAGCGGATAAGCGTTCCAACATTACAGCAAGATCCATTGTAAGTTCGCCAACTGAAATATCGGTAAGTATAAACTGAAATCTGCCTTCCATCTGGTTAATAATTTCTCTTAAATCCTTCAGTTCTACTGCAGTAAAATGATTTTGAATATTCGATATGGTTACCTTTTGTCTTCCACCTGCTCTTTTGAGTGCTTCTAACAACGCTGACCTTATCTGACTTTCATTGCCCTCTACCTTAATTCCATATTTCACTTTTTTAATAAAACGAATTCCATAATGTTCCCATAGCTCATCTAACTCATTCAGGTCATTCAATACCGTTGCTTTACTGATATAGTACTCCTTTGCTAGAGCTTCCATTGATGTATAATCGTCCTTTAAAAGAAGCTCAACTGCCAGATGATATTTTCTAACTTCCGGAGATAAATAAGAATCCACGGTATCTCTTGCAACTTCTTTCAGATACTTTTGGGCCTCATGGTTATCATATTCTATCCAGAGTCCCACCCCCTGCTGACTGTTAATTCTACAGGAATGTTTTTCCAATTCTTCATTAATCTTTTTAATGTCAGTTTTAATAGTTCTGGAACTAACCTTTAATGAAGTAGCAATCTGTGTGGTTGTCAATTTGTCCTCATGTTCCATGAGCAGCGTAACAATTTTCTTCTCTCTAGCTAAAAGCATTTTCATCTCCCGCTTTCAATTTCTTGTATTCCTTGCTGCTTGAGCCTATTATACACAGCACTATGTCTATTCTACAAATCAGATATTTTCATCTAACTCCTATTAACTTAGTGAAAACATTGTGTAATTATGTCGTATTAAACAACTATACTCCTTGTTCTTTTGTGTATTTTGCTCAAGTAAAAGGTCTCTGTTTTCTTTTTTAACTTGAATTTTCTTGTCTTTTCCTATTATATAGTGCTTTTATAAGAATACTTTACTTCACTATCATCTGTCCATCAGAAATTAGTTTCACTAACTTAGTGCAATTTCTCCATTATTCATTTTCTATTTTTATTCCTATAATGAAAACATATCAAAACTATTCATAACTGTTCTGTACTCTTTGTGTCAGACAGTTACACTAATCATTACTGCTTTAAGGAGGAAATTATAATGATTAATTTTGAATTTCATAACCCTACCAAAGTTATTTTTGGTAAAAACGTAGAAGCTGAAGCCGGAAAAGAAATCAAAAAGCTCGGTGGTCATAAAGTGCTCGTTCACTTTGGTGGAGATTATCTTCAGGCGAATGCTACTTTAGATCGGATTCATAAAGGCCTCACAGACGCTGGACTTGAATATGTAGATTTAGACGGAGTTGTTCCCAACCCAAGACTCAGTCTTGTAAAAAAAGGAATTGAACTCTGCAAAAAAGAAGGTGTAGACTTCATTCTCCCAATTGGTGGGGGGAGTGCAATTGACTCTGCTAAGGGAATTGCCTACGGCCTTGCTAATGACTTTGAACTGGAAGATCTACTCATGGGAAAAGTAAAAACAGATAAAATTGCACCGATTGGCTGTATTTCTACAATTGCTGCAACAGGATCTGAAACGAGTAATTCTATGGTAATTACAATTGAAGAATACGAAGGTCAACAAAATCTGAAACGCTCTTATAACCATGATTGTGCACGCCCACTGTTTGCATGCATGAACCCAGAACTTACATATACACTTCCTGTTTACCAGACAGCAAGTGGTGCTTCTGATATTATGATGCACACAATGGAGCGTTACTTCACAAATACAAAGGATGTTGACCTGATCGACCGTATCGCAGAAGGACTTCTCGTTGCAGTCCGCGAGGCAGCACAGGTTGCTGTTAAGACTCCTGATGACTACGAGGCACGTGCTACACTGATGTGGGCTGGAAGTCTTTCACACAATGGCCTTACCGGTACAGGACGTCAGTCAGATTTTGCTTCTCATAAAATTGAGCATGAACTTGGCGGTATGTTTGATGTGGCTCACGGTGCAGGACTTTGTGCTGTATGGGGAAGTTGGGCTCGTTATGTTTATAAAACAAATCCTGCAAGATTTGCCCAGTTTGCCGTTCGTATCTTCAATGTCCCAGAAAATTTCTATGATGTAGAAGCTACAGCGCTTAAAGGTATTGAAGCTTGGGAAGACTGGTGTCATAAAATTGGAATGCCAATCAATCTTCATGAATTAGGTATAGATCCTACAGATGATCAGATTAAAGAAATGGCTGAGAAATGCGTTGCTACTGGAGGCGGTACTGTCGGATTTTTCCAACCATTAAATAAAGACGATATTATAAACATTTATAAAATGTCTAAATAATCAAATTACTGTCTTTTAATAAAAGTAACTCCGCATCAAATCTTATTGTAATAGAATATTTGTAACTGTCCAGAGCCAAGCAAAATTTCAAAAACAGCTATAAAATGCTTGCATTTTTAAGACTGTTTTTGAAATTTTATTTGGAGGTTGGCTCTGAGCAGTTACGTGAATTTTAATATTAATACGAAAAGAGGATAAAATGGAACTGAGTATACTTTTAATGGAACAGATTGCGAAACTATTTCTTATGATTTTTATGGGCTATGCCGTGGTAAAACTTGGATTATTAACAGATGAAGACAGCAAAGTATTATCTACACTTGTACTGTATCTGATTGTACCCTCGGTAATTTTAAATGCTTTTCAGGTAGACTACACGCAGGAAAAAGTAAATGGGCTAAAACTTGCTGGTATTGCCTCCTTACTACTTTTGATTATTTTACTTTTGATTGTAAATCTGATTGGGAAATTATTGAATTTGAATGAAGTAGAAATAATGTCTATTTATTATTCCAATTCAGGAAATCTGATTGTGCCGATTGTAACATTTATGCTTGGTGAAAAATGGGTATTCTATGCCTGTGTATTTATGGGACTTCAAACCATTTTTTTCTGGACACATTGCAAAAATGTACTCAGCCACGAGAAAGGATTCAATCCAAAAAAAATTTTTTCCAACATTAATATTATTACCATAATAATTGCAATTACTTTGTTTTTTGCAAAAATACGTCTGCCAGAAATTATTACAGGAACACTTGGCTCAGTAGGTGCCATGATTGGACCAGCGAGTATGTTTGTAACTGGAATGTTAATTGGCGGAATGGAGCTAAAAAAAATATTAACGGACAAAAGAACGTATTTTATTTCGTTCATGCGCTTAATTACAATCCCGCTTATTGCATTACTTATTCTAAAGATAAGTGGTCTCAAAGGATGGAATAAAGACGGAGAACAAATTCTTTTGATTGTATTTATGGCTGTGATTTCTCCAGTAGCTTCCACCGTTACGCAAATGTGTCAAGTATATGACAATGATTCCAGATATGCCAGTGTAATCAACGTACTAACAACAATTGGAGCCATTGTAACAATGCCCTTAATGGTGTTTATGTATCAGATAATTATATAAAAATAGAATTTTCTCATAATTAAGGCAAGCCGTTGTAACAACGGCTTGCCTTAATGTAATTACAATAATTTTTCTTTTACGCCTCAGAGAAAAATTTCTCCTTCACCTCATCCACCGGCATCTCTTTCCCTGTGAACAGTTCAAAAGCAGCGGCTCCCTGCCACAGAAGCATTCCGATTCCACCGATTGCGGCACGGCATCCTGCTTCTTTCACCTTCTTTACAAGCAATGTCTCCAACAGATTATACACAACATCCGCAACTGCAAGCTCCGGACGAAGCCGTTCTTCCGGCTCCGGAATTACATTTTCAAGCAGTGCCATACCTGCACGTGTTGCATTTACAAGAATATTGCTCTCGCTAACAACCTCTGCAAACTTCTCTTTATTATCAAGATCCTCAATAAATACTGTTCCGATGATTACCATCTTCTGACCTTCCACCCCATGTTCTTTTAGGTTGAGAATAAATCCGACTCCATCAGTGATATGTCCTGTCATGTTGCATCTATTCCAAGCTTTCAAAGCTATAATTCTGCATGGCCGGAGAACCTGAATGTTCTACCGAAGAACCGATAAGTGCGTATAATCTTATGTGTCCATTAATTCTTCTTTTCATTCGTAAGCTCCTCCATATTAAATATCAGCAGAAATTTTTCAATCATTTTTGCATTTCTGCCACGAAATGTAGCTACAATATATCATCATCGCTTCAAAGCTTCTATGATTTAAAGTGTGAAATTATCATTTAATTCTAATCAATCAGATCATTCTGAAATCTCGACAAATGCTCATACGGCAAGATCAGTCTTCCTCGAAACAATCCACACCCGTCATTGATCAAACTGTTATTCATCGCTGCAAACATATTTACATCCAGCTTCGCCAGATCCAATCCCAACAGCTTCATTCCGCGCTCATACGCCTCATCAAAATAAATGCACTCACCTCTTGGAATCGCATTTCTTCTAGCGCGCTCTTTCTCTTGTTTTTTCTCATATCCCAGATGGTTTGCCGGCCCAATCTCTGCAATATCATCCATTTGCTTTGTACGGATCTGAACCTCAATATAACTTCTTGAACAGTTATCATAGAATGTAATGTGCAGTGACTGGTATTCATCCGGCTGGCTGTCTGAAATATAGTCTCTATAATATGGTCTGACATTGTCATCCATGAGTGGGGAATGACTTTCCATCACACCATTTGCCGGCTCCGCTGTAAACCCTCTTTCCTCAAGAAAGCCCGGTAGTACATTCGCTATCCCGTACAGACATTCCAGTTCTGCGATCTGACGCTCTTCTTCATTTTCATAATGACATTTTGGCATAGAAATCACGATCCGGTATGCGATCAGATCACGAAAACAGCTAAGACTGCTCTTTAACTCTGCCGTTGTCGGATACTTTCCATACTCTTCGTAATAATCTGAAATATACTTTACAATATAACCATTAAATTTCTCTTCCGCACGGATCAAAGACTTGATTCTTCCTTTTACTGTAAATGCAAGATATGGATATTCTTTTGTCATATATTTATAAAATTCCCGTATCTGCTGTGACTGGGTCGTAAGGAATTCATTATGTTCCAGAAGTTCTCTGATCTGAATCAGGAAATTACAATGTATCAGGTCAATTTCATTTTTTGTTTTTCGCGCATCTTCTCTTAAATCTGTAATGTAATTCTGCAACACTCTGAAAATAGTATCGCCGGAGTACAGGTAATCATTTAAAGTTATCATAAGTTCTCCCTCCACGGAACTGTATATCTATATTTTTCATTGCTTATCTCTTGTCCGACCGCCAAATACGGAAGCAGACTGTAGTTCTATTATAACAATCTGCGACGGTAATCGCCAGTCATGAAGCTTCAAATGATATTTTTCTTCATTTTTAGACAAATTATATAAATTTTGTCTAAAAACCTTGAATTTTTTATAAAGAATCCTATAATGTAGATAGGTTGAAAAAACGCTAACATTTAAATCTTCTGGAGGTGTTTGTATGATTAGTTTTATTATTTGTTTAGCGTTACTTATTGGCGGATATTTTGTTTATGGAAAGGTGGTTGAGAACACATTCGCACCTGACGACAGAGAAACTCCTGCTGTCAGAATCAATGACGGAGTAGATTATGTCGTTATGCCGCAATGGAAGTTATTCCTTGTGCAATTACTTAACATTGCCGGTCTGGGACCTATTTTTGGTGCCATGCAGGGTGCTTTATGGGGACCGGTCGTATTCCTTTGGATTACATTCGGTACAATTTTTGCCGGAGGTGTGCATGATTATTTCTCCGGTATGCTTTCTGAACGAAATGACGGAGCATCTATCTCTGAAGTATGCGGAATTTATCTTGGAAATGTTATGAAAAATGTAATGCGTGTATTCAGTGTAGTACTTCTGGTCATGGTCGGTACTGTATTTGCAGTAGGACCTGCCGGTCTGATCGTCACTTTGCTGGGGAACAAAGGTATCACCGGGCTTCTGGCAAACCCGGAATTCTGGCTTTGGATCATCCTGTTATACTATTTTATTGCAACCTTTATTTCTATTGATAAGATCATCGGACGAATCTACCCACTCTTTGGTATCTGTCTGATCATCATGGCTCTCGGTGTCATCATCGGTATTTTTACAAATCCTGATTATACGATTCCTGAAATTTGGAACCACTTTACAAATATGCATCCAGACGGAAAACCAATTTGGAGCTTCATGTTTATCACCGTAGCCTGCGGAGCTATTTCCGGATTCCATTCTACACAGTCCCCTCTGATGGCTCGTTGTATGAAATCTGAGAAACAGGGACATTTCGTATTCTACGGCGCAATGGTAGCAGAAGGTGTGATTGCACTGATCTGGGCAGCCGCAGGATGTGCACTTTACAAAGTGACAGGTGGTCTCAACACAGGTTTAAGCGAAGTTCTTGCTAACGGTCAGTCAGCCGCTATCTACGATGTGTGTATTAAGACAATGGGAAGCATCGGTGTAGCATTGGCAATGATCGGTGTTATCGTATGCCCGATTACTTCCGGAGACACTGCATTCAGAAGTGCCCGTCTTGTACTTGCAGACTGGTTCAAGATCGATCAGAATAAAATGCAGAAACGATTGGTTCTCTGTGTACCGCTTCTGGCAATCGGTGCTTTTGTAGGACATCTTGATTATGCCATTGTATGGAGATATTTCAGTTGGACAAACCAGACTCTGGCAATGATCGTTTTGTGGACAGCAAGCATGTACCTGTTCCGTGAGAAGAAGAATTACTGGATCACAGCGGTTCCTGCAACATTTATGAGCGCTGTTTCTATGACCTATTTCTTCTGTGCAGATGAATGTCTTGGACTCTCTACAGCAGTTGCTTATCCTGTAGGAATCATTCTGGCAGCCTTGTTCCTTGGAATCTTTATCTTGGCAACAAGAAAACCTGCGAAAAAACAGGCTTAAAAATATAGAACTGTGAAAAGCAGACAGACATCAGGTTTTTCACAGTTCTTTTAAAATATACAAATGAAATGAGATGATATTATGTTTAAACCACAACGACTAGGAACTGTAACAATCCCGGATGCTGAATTAACCACTGACAAAAAAAACTGCAGAAAAATAGGACCTTGCGGTGTTGGAAAAAAAGCAATCTATTTAAACAGTTTTTATTTTGACAGACGTTATTACATACCCATTTCTTCCGTAGAAAGAATCTTTAAAAGAATTGCTATGAGCAAAGGTGGTTTTACAGGAAAAGGAGTATTCGGAACATTATCTTATCTCGTAGTTGTATATGAAAATGGAAAAGAAAAGCAATGCAATTTCAAGCATGAAGAAGATGTCGACCGCCTTTTGGCTTATATTGAAGAAAGATTTCCTCAGATTCCGCTGCACAGCATAGAAGCTGAGCGAAAACTGGAAGAAAAAAGAAAATGGCTGGAAGAAAAGCAGCGCGACCGCATTCTTCCGGAAGAAATCAAAAAGCGGCTTACCAAGCTTGAACACGCAGAAAATTATCTTAAAAAGCAATCCGATTACTACATGGATCTGAGCCTGTCGGCGAAGAAAAAGAGAACCTATGACAGAAGCAATCCCGCTTATAAATGGGTCGCTTTTGCTGTTGTAATATTGGGTATCGGAGCATTCCTTTATGGAATCTACTCCCTTCTGACTCATGCCGGATTCGGTATGTATTTCCTGTTATTTGGATTGGCAGCAATTTTCCTGTTCGCAGGAGCGAATGTATTGCCAACCTCTAAAAACAATAAAAAATATATCGAAAATCAGCTGGAACGATCCATCCAGCAAATGGAAGCCTATATCCAGAAATATCCTGACTTTCCGGTTCCAGCACATTACGCACATCCGGTCGTATTAAAGAGAATGCAGGATATCATGAAGGATGGCCGTGCACAAACGATTCCTGAAGCGCTCACGGTTTTAAAAGATGATTTGAAAGCTCTGAATTCTAATGTAACAGTTGAAAAAGAAGAGTATGATGAAATCGTTGCAATCAAGCCAATGTTTCTGGTAATGGATTATAAATAGTTTTTCACCTGATTTTTGCCCTCTCAAAAAGAATAGCAGCTGTTCTCACAACACACTTGTTAGACAGCTGCTATTCTTTTCCACATTCCTCTCATTTTATAAGAAAGTTATTCACATTTTACTCTTTAATTGTTCCCTTTTTTACATTTTCCTGGATAATCTGATCTACAACTTCAAATATTTTTTCCGATCCAAGTCTCGTCTTCCTCTGACGACCATAAACCTGATCTGCACATACTCCATGCTCTTTCCAATCATTTCCACCATTGCTGTTATTCAGCATTAGTGGCTGCAGGTTATCCATCGCATGTGCGAACTTGGATTCCGCTGTTTCAAATGCCTCGAACTCATCAAAAAGAGAAATCAGCTCTTGTTTCTGATCTTCCGGAAGGATTGAAAAAATTCTTTCCTTCGCCGCATCTTCTCTTGCTTTCTGAGTTTTCAAACCTTCTGTATCATATGCATACGTATCACCCGCATCGATCTCCACAATATCATGGATCAGACACATCAGCATTACCTTTGCAATATCTACCGATTCGTTTGAATGCTCTCTGAAAAGATATGCCATGATTGCCATATGCCATGCATGTTCTGCATCGTTTTCCCGTCTGCCATGCTCTGAGAGATGTGTCTGTCTCAGAATATTTTTTTCCTTATCTATTTCCAATGCAAAATCAAGCTGTCGTTTCAATCTTTCATCCATTTTTCTCTGTCTCCTTGTTCTAAACTTCATTACCTTAAGATGAAAATTAATTTGCTTTTCGTATTATTTTCATTCTCAGTTTTTATTTCAGTTCATCCAGGATAGATGCTCCTATTGTTCCTTCCGGCATCTTTACATCGAAGTTATCTGCAATCGTTGCTCCGATCACTGCAAATGTATCTGAATCCGGCAGTTTTCCGCATCCTTCCATAGATGGAGAATATGCGAAGAATGGAACCATTTCTCTTGTATGATCTGTTCCTGTGTGAGTCGGATCATTTCCGTGATCTGCGGTGATGATCAAGAGGTCATCTTCTTTTAATTCTCCGAGGAGTTCTCCCAATTTCACATCAAATTTCTCAAGTTCTTCTGCATATCCCTTTACATTTCTGCGGTGTCCCCACAATGCATCAAAATCTACAAGATTCACAAAACACAAGCCCTTGAAGTCTCTCTTTGAAATTTCAATCGTCTGCTCCATTCCGTGAACGGAACTCTTAGATTTATTTGATTCTGTCAAACCTTCTCCATCGAAAATATCAAAGATCTTACCGACTGAGATCACATCATATCCTGCATCTTTGAGTGCATTAAGTGCTGTTCTTCCGTATGGTTTCAGCGCATAATCATGTCTGTTACTTGTACGCTTGAACTCACCTTTTTTCTTTCCAACATAAGGTCTTGCAATAACACGTCCGACTTTCCACTCATCTTTCATCGTAATATCACGTGCGATCTCACAGCAGCGGTAAAGTTCATCCAGTCCGAATGTCTCCTCATTTCCACAGATCTGCAATACAGAATCTGCAGATGTATAGACGATCATATGACCTGTTGCAATCTCTTCTTCTGCAAGTTCATCAAGAATCTCTGTTCCACTGGCACTCTTGTTTCCGATCACTTTATGTCCTGTTCTCTTTTCCAGTTCGTCAATCAATTCCTTTGGAAATCCCGTCTCTGTAAATGTCTTAAATGGCTTCGTGATATGAAGTCCCATCATCTCCCAGTGTCCGGTCATCGTATCCTTTCCGGTACTTGCTTCTTTCAGGAAAGAATAGTATCCCATCGGTCTTTCTACCGGTGCCACCTGTTTCAGTGGGTGTAAATTGGCGATTCCAAGTTTCTGAAGATTCGGAATATGAAATTCATCCACAGACTCAGAAATATGTCCCATTGTGTCTGTTCCTGCATCCCCATACTCTGCAGCATCCGGCATTGCTCCTGCTCCGAATGAATCGATCACAATTGTAAAAGTTCGATTATATTTTTTCATAAAAGTCACACCCCATTACATGTTTACAACGACCTTTGTAACAAGTTCCTTAAATGATTTTGCCACACGATCTGCTGTCTCCTGTACTTCTTTATGATTCAGTTCCACTTTTGAAATTCCTGCTGCCATATTTGTGATACAGGAAATTCCACAGATTTCCATTCCCATATGACGTGCTGCCATAGCTTCACATGCGGTACTCATTCCGACTGCATCTCCGCCCCAGCTCTGTGCAAGTCTTATCTCTGCCGGTGTCTCATAGTTCGGTCCTGTAAACTGAACGTAAACACCTTCCTGAATCTCAATGCCACAATCCGCTGCACACTTGCGGATCACATCTTGAAGACGCTTGCTGTACACTTCGCTCATATCCGGGAATCTTGTTCCAAGTTCCTCAATGTTCGGTCCAATCAGTGGGCTTGGAACTCCTGTTGTAATATGATCTGTGATCATCATGAAATCTCCGGCTTTATAAGATGGATTGCATCCACCTGCCGCATTTGTAAGAAGGATCTTCTTCGCCCCGAGCATTCCCATCAGACGTGTCGGAAGAACAACGTCTGACATCTTATATCCCTCATAATAATGAACACGTCCCTGCATGATCACAACCGGTGTATCCTCTACATAACCAAATACAAAACGACCTTTATGTCCCTTTACTGTAGAAACCGGAAATCCTTCAATCTCTGTATAATCGATGGTCTGCTCAATCTTGATTCCATCTGCAAAATCTCCAAGTCCGGATCCGAGAATCAGTGCTACTTCTGGTTTAAAATCGACCTTCTTTCTTACACTTTCAAGACATGTAACTAATTTCTTATACACAATTTCCACACTCCTTTTCTTTGTTTTATGAACTTGAAAACTGGTAACATTTCGTGTAAATACTTATGCGCCATAAGCTTCCCCCATCATCCGGTACAATTTATCTTTTACAGAATCTGTTGCAAAAGCTACATCTGCTGCATTTTTCATCAAACACAGGATTTCATCATCTCGAATTCCGTATGTTTTCTGAATAAATTCCAGTTCCTTTGTCATGGTTGTATCACTGACGGTTCGATTATCTGTATTCACCGTTACTTTTAATCCACCATCCAAAAACTCTCTGATCGGATATTCCTCCGGCCCTGCTACTGCTTTCGTCTGCAGATTGCTGATCGGGCACATCTCGATTCCAATTCCTTTTCCTGCAAGTTCTTTGATCAGATTACCATGTCCTCTCATTGCGATTCCATGACCGATCCTTCCTGCACCGGCTTCCACAGAATCTATAATATTCTGAGCACTTCCACACTCCCCTGCATGGATTGTGAACGGCATCCCAATCTTGTAGGTGTTCTGGAACAGATTTTTAAACTCTGACATAGGGTAGATGGCTTCTGCTCCTGCAAGATCTGCTGCACACACTCCTGAGCCAAGATATTCTCTCGCTGTACGTATCATGCGCCAGTTCATTTCTTCGCTGTGATGCCGCATCGCACATGCAATCAGGCCGAAGTCAATTCCGAACTCTTTCTTGCCTCTTTCAAGACCTCTTAGGACTGCTTCTATCACTTTGTTACAATTCATATCATCTGTCTCTGAAAGAAGGGGGGCGAAACGGATCTCAGAATAAATCACATTCTCCTGTTTCATACTTCTAAGCACATCATAACCGGCTTCTTCAAGACCTTCTTCATCTTGTAAGCATTGCCCCGGCAGATCAAACTTTTCCAGGTATTCTGCAAGACTGGTACAGTCATCTGACACGCTCAGTTCTTCTTTTCCTACCGGTCTTCCAAGTCTCTTTTCCACAAATCCCTGACTCAGTGATCCGTCCAGATGACAGTGCAATTCCACCTTTGGCAATTTTATAATATCTTCCTTTGTCATTGTTAAATCCCCCGTTACTGAAAACCTATAAAAAGTTATAAACTTCCATGTTTCATTCCTACTTCAACGAGTATGCTTTTGATGATATAAATATCTATCTACTCACAAGTTCTTGTACTCTCCATAGGCGTAAATTCCGGACTAACGTATCCGTACATATTTGCATTAACGTTTCAGTGTTAGCTTGCAAATCGTTCTCCATAGGCCTTAAGATTTATAGATGCCTGGAAATCTCTGTCAATCATATTCCCACATTCACATCTATAAACCCTGTCAGATAACTTCAAATCTTTTTTGATGTTTCCACAGCAACTGCAAAGCTTTGATGATGGATAAAACCGATCAGCCACAATAAGCTGGATCCCTTTATCATTGCATTTGTATTCAAGCTGTTTTCTAAACCTAAAAAATCCTTGTTCCTGTACTGCTTTGGATAAATGTCTATTTTTCATCATTCCGCTGACATTCAGATCTTCAATACAAATAAATCTTGGCTTTCGATTCACGATCTCAGATATGGTCTGATTCAAATAGTTTTTACGGATGTTTGTTAATCTGTGATTTCGTTTTAATAAAAGTTTTTCCTTTTTGATTACATTATTTGTTTTACAGTAACTTTCCCCTTTCTTATTTTTCTCGTAAGAACGAGAGATACTACGCTGTAATCTACGTTTCTGTTTTTCTAGTTTCTTTACTTTCTGACTCTTATTGATGTTCTTATACTTAACGGCATCAGAGCAGACAGCTAAGTCTTTAATTCCTAAGTCTATGCCAACTCCATCCTCATTAAGTGTTTCCTTACAGTCAGGAAATTCTACACATACACTGATCCACCAGTTCAATCCATCAAAGGATATTCTCGGATTCATATATTTAACATCTGTTGGAATACGTCCATGTTCTGCAAGTCTTACCCAATTCTTTTTTTGCTTATTTGCTTTCCTGCTGGAAGAAAAACCTTCAAGCTTAACGTGGGTATTACTGAATTGTATCTTAACGTTGTCCTGATAGAACTTCGGCATTGATCTCTTTCTGGACTTGAATCTTGGGAATTTTTGCAAATCCTTGAAAAAGTTCTTATACGCAGTACAGGCATCTTTGATTGCCTGTTTGGTTACATTATTTGAAATATTTAATAACCATGCGTATTCATCAGAATGTCTAAGCTTTGTAAATTCTTTTCTGAGTTCTGAATCTGAAATGAATTTGCCACCTTTTTCGTAGCTTTCTTTTTCCCTGGCCAAAGCCCAGTTATAAGCAAATCTTGAAGCTCCTGCGTACTGAAACATCTTAGTTTTCTGTACGTTGTTTGGTATCAACATTACTTTTATGGCTTTTACCATCTGTTTCCTCCTGTATCAATTCTCGGATAAGTCTCCTAGCTTTGTTCGCTCGTTTTCCTTGTAATTTACAACTGAATACTGTGATTATTTGAACTAGATCTTCAACAAGTTCCTGCTGTTCAGATTTTTCAGTATTGTCAATAATCTCAATCTCACAATTATAAAGTGAAGCGATATATTCTATCAGCTCAAAACCAAATCGCAATAGCCTATCTTTATATAAAACAACAACCTTTTCAACCTGATTTTGAGAGATTCGTCTGATCAATGCCTGAAGCCCTTTTTTCTTATAATCAATCCCAGAACCGATATCACTTATTATCTCAAACGGCTGCCCTTTTGCCAGAAGATATGTCTTGACATTATCAATCTGTCGTTCCAAATCTTCTTTTTGTTTATGGCTGAAAACGCGACAATATCCAATTGTAATGCGATTTTTAGGCTTTACATTTATTACTTGGTTGAGTTGCTCATCGGAATAATATCTATAGCCACTTACTGTAGTATGATGCGGATGAAGTTTTCCATTGGCATCCCAATTTCGTAATGTCTGAGCAGATACGCCTATAATTTTTGAAAATTCATGTATAGAATAATATTTACTCAAAGTATCAACTCCTTTCAATAATATTCCACTCTAATATCTTATAAAACTCAATACCGACTTATATGATTTTATAATTTATATCTAACTATTAATAACCTTCCTTTGTCAGCTTTTAATTCGTATAATATATCCTTTTCTTCACATTATACCAAATTTAATGGTCCAAACCCAAGAGGCATCAGCTCTTCTAAAGTATAAATTTCATATCGTTCTTTATCCACTGCAAGAATGATCTGAAAGGTCTTCGGATCACAAAATTCCATCATAACCTGACGACACACACCGCAAGGTGCAGTGTATTCTGTCAGTTTTCCATCTTTACCTCCCACAATGCAGATTGCCCGGAACTCTCTGACTCCCTCGCTCACTGCCTTGAAAAAAGCAGTCCGCTCTGCACAGTTAGTCGGTGTATAGGATGCATTTTCTATATTGCATCCTGTAAAAATCTCTCCGTTTTTCGCAAGAAGTGCCGCTCCAACTTTGAAATTCGAATAAGGTGTATAGGAAAACTTAAGTTGCTCAATCGCTGTATCGATCAATTTCTCAATCATAACCTGTTCCATCACATCCTCCTCTTTTCTTTCATATGCTACTACCTGTTTTCTTATTCGTTTTCCTGGTCTGCTTTGATCAATTTGCGAATTGCTTCAACGGCTACCTGGATTGCCATATCTGTATTATGAGCAACTGGATTCTCAAGACCAAGTTTCTCTCTTTCCTGATTTGCAACAACAAGAAAACAAGAACCTGCTCTTGCTTTTAATTTAGATGCACAGATAAACATTGCTGCTGATTCCATCTCAGATGCAAGGCATCCCATCATCTTCCATGCTTCCCATTTATTGATAAGTTCATATCCTACCGGCATTTTCTCTGGCTCATGCTGTCCGTAAAATGCGTCTTTAGACTGAACAACACCTGTATAATGTGTGAAGTTTTTCTCTTTTGCTGCTGCAACCAATGCATTTGTAACATCAAGATCTGCTACTGCAGGATACTCGATCGGTGCGTATTCTTTGGATGTTCCTTCCATACGGATCGCACCTGTTGCGATTACAACGTCACCACTTTTAATCTCTGTCTGCATTCCGCCACATGTTCCAATTCTTACAAAAGTATCTGCTCCACATTTATACAGCTCTTCCATAGCGATTGATGCAGACGGGCCACCAATACCTGTAGATGTAACGCTTACCTTTACTCCGTCCAATGTTCCTGTATAAGTAATATACTCCCTGTTATCTGCTACCAAAACCGGATCATCAAAATGCTGTGCGATCTTAACGCAGCGTTTTGGATCTCCCGGCATGATCACATAACGTCCAACTTCTCCTTTTGCTACCTGAATATGGTATTGTCTGCTCGGATCTTCTGAATAATTTTTCATAATTTTTTCACCTCTCTACCACTTCATATCTTATGCCATTGAGGGCACAACTACCTTGAACAGTACCTGTAGAAATTCTTGACTTCTTTTAATATTACTTTACTCTAATATCTTATAAAACTCAAGCCACCTATTTATTGCATAAAATAAAACTCAACAAACTTTCAATAATTTCGTTCGAAAGTCCCTTTTATTAAAAAAGGGGTAGTCTCCAAACAAGAAACTCGTTATAATAGGGGCAGAAAATGGATGGAGGAATTCAAAATGAATAATGTAATTGAGATGAAACACCCACTGATTCAGCATAAGATTTCCAAATTAAGAGATAAGAATACAGGAACTGCTGAATTCCGTGCGCTGGTAGAAGAAATTGCTATGTTAATGGGATACGAGGCTTTAAAGGATCTTCCATTGGAAGATGTTGAAATCGAAACACCGATTGAAAAATGTATGACCCCACAGATTGCAGGCAAGAACTTTGCTATTGTACCAATCTTACGTGCCGGTCTTGGAATGGTAAGCGGTCTTCAGGCTTTAGTCCCGACTGCAAAGATTGGTCATATTGGTCTGTATCGTGATGAAGAGACACATGAACCACACGAATACTACTGCAAGCTGCCAAGCCCAATCTCTGAGCGTCTGATCGTTGTTACAGATCCTATGCTGGCTACAGGTGGTTCTGCTGTTGCTGCTGTTGATTTTATCAAACAGCATGGCGGAAAGAAGATCAAATTTATGGCTATCATTGCTGCTCCGGAGGGCGTAGAACGTCTAATGGAAGCACATCCGGATATTCAGCTGTACGTAGGACATATTGACAGAGAACTGAACAAAGATGCTTACATCTGTCCGGGACTTGGGGATGCCGGTGATCGTATTTTCGGAACAAAATAAATAGATTTTGCAAAACAAAAAAGATATCGAAACACACTTACATTTTTCGTGTGCTCCGATATCTTTTTTATCTGTCCCTGGCCGAACAGATCATTTGGCTTATATTTTATGGTATATTTTTACATGGCAGTAACTTTGGTTTAAATTCTTATTTAATAAAACTTACATGTTTGCAGATCTCTTCGATTGCTTTTTCTTTTCTCTCATTGAAGACTACTTTGTTCTCTTCAAACAGGTTGCGTCCCTCTGTGTCAATAGATACGATCAGTGGTCCGAACTCTTTTACGCGACAGTGCCACAGTGTCTCAGGCATTCCAAGGTCTCTCCACTGAGCATCAACGATTTCCTCAACTTCTGTTGCTGCAACAACAGCATTTCCTGCTGGGAATACACAATGAATTGCTCCGAATTCTTTACATGCACGCTCTGTGTTTTCTTTCATTCCACCTTTTCCGATGATCACGCGAACTCCGGACTCTTTTACAAATTCATACTCAAATTTTTCCATACGCATACTTGTTGTCGGTCCTACAGAAACCATTTCAAATTTGTCATTCTCAAGTGGTCTGATAATTGGGCCTGCGTGGAAGATTGCTGCATCTTTTACATCAACCGGAAGCTCACGTCCTTCTTCAACGAGTCTTCTGTGTGCAACGTCACGGCAAGTTGTCATGCTTCCGTTCAGATAAATGATATCTCCTGCATGAATATCTTTGAGCTCCTCAGCTGAGACTGGTGTTGTTAAAATCTTTTTTCCATCTTTTATTTCCAGCATTATAATGTCACCCCCGAATGTGTTGTGATTGTGTAGTTAAGGTCCTTATCAAAAACAATGTGTCCACGTCTGTGTGACCAGCATCCAACATTAACAGCAACTCCAATTGTGGATGGATGTCTTGCTGTATTCTCAATATGAACTCCCATAACAGAATACTTTCCGCCCATTCCCTGAGGTCCAAGTCCAATTGCGTTAATTCCATCCTCAAGCAGTTTCTCCATAGACGCTGCACGTTCGTTTTCATTGTGGCTTCCAAGCGGTCTCATAAGAGCTTTCTTGGAAAGTAATGCTGCTGTCTCAACAGATGTAGCGACACCGACTCCGACAAGCAGCGGAGGACATGCATTCAGTCCGTAAGATGTCATAACATCAAGGACAAATTTTGTAACTCCTTCGTATCCTTCGCCTGGCATAAGAACCATAGCTTTTCCTGGCAGTGTACATCCGCCACCTGCCATGTACGTATAAATTTCGCACTGATCACTATTCGGTACGATATCCCAGAATACTGTCGGTGTTCCTTTTCCTACATTCTTTCCTGTGTTGTACTCATCAAATGTCTCAACACTGTTATGACGAAGCGGTGCTTCAAATGTAGCCTTTACAACTGCTTCCTTTAAGAGTGCTTCCAGTTCTCCAATGAGTGGGAAGTTTGTTCCGCATTTTACCCAGAACTGTAATACTCCTGTGTCCTGACAGCTTGGTCTGTTCAGCTCTTTTGCAAGAACCTGGTTCTTCTGCATTGTCTGATAAATAACCTTTGAAAGCGGGCTGTCTTCTTTTTCTGCAAGCTCGTCAATCTTTGCTTTGATGTCATCCGGCAGTACTTTACCAATATAGGAAACAAAGTTCGCCATATAAGTAGTAAGCTGCTCTACCTGTGCTTTTTTATCCATTTTTAGGTCTCCTTTCATTACTGCTGCAATTTCCAGTAACTTTGATGATTAGGTTAGTTCATGTTTTATAGTTTCTTTTATATCTCACTCCAACAACAGGTCTTCTTACGGGAAGAATGGAAATGCGATTGGAAGGATAATCATACTTACAACGGTTGCGATAATGATTAATGGAAATCCTGCTTTTACATAGTCCATAAACTTATATCCACCGGCTCCAACCACCATTGTATTTGCTGGCATTCCGATTGGTGTCGCATATGCGCAAGAACCACCGATTACACAAGCCATCAATACAGCTCTTGGATCTGCTCTCATTCCCTGTGCGATTGAAAGACAGATTGGAACCATCAGCGCTGTTGTTGCTGTATTTGACATGAAGTTTGTCATGATACAACACAGCAAGAATACAACAAGTGTCAGGATATATGGAGATGGGTTCGCACCCAACGCTCCAATTACTTTATTAGCGATCACTTCTCCGGCTCCTGTCTCCTGAAGAGCAGATGCGAGGGAAAGTGTACCACCGAACAGGAAGATTGTCTTAAGATCGATTGACTTAAGCGCATCCTTCTCTGAGATAACTCCTGTGAGGATCAGAAGCAGTGCTCCGATTCCACCGGAGATACAAAGCTTGATACCGATTTTATCTTCAAAGATCATCGCCAGCAATGTAAATACCAGGATGATCAGTGATAACCACTGTTTCCATTTCGGCACATTATCGAAATTCTTTGTTGTATCAAAAGCTCCGTCGTCTTTCACATCGTGACTTGGAAGCAGTCTGTAACCAATTGTCGCATAGAAAAGAATTCCTACAATCAGAATCGGCATACCGACAACTGCATACTCAAAAAATCCAAATTTTAATCCAATCTCACTGAGTGCACTCTGTGCGATCAGGTTTCCAGGTGCACCGATCAGGGAAAGATTTCCTCCCATAGCTGCTGCAAATACAAGCGGCATCAGAAGTCTGGATCTCTTATATCCTGATTTCGCTGCAATTCCGATAACTACCGGAATCAGAACTGCTGCCGTTCCTGTGTTTGACAGAATTCCGCTCATCAGTCCTACGATTATCATGATCGCAATGATCAGCATTCTTTCTGTCTTGGCGAATTTCGTAACAATTCCTCCGATTTTATTCGCCATACCAGTTTCGAATAACGCACCCCCTACGATGAACATCGCTACAAATAGGATTACGTTACTGTCAATGAATCCTGCAAAGGCTGTTTTCACGTCTAAAACCCCAGTCACTACAAGACCAATACAGACAATCATGGATGTTACTCCAAGCGGTATCTTTTCTAATACAAACATGATTACCGCAAACAGGAGAAACAGAAGAGTTATTGTTGATGGACTCATATGTTTTCCTCCATTCCTTTGTTTCTGTTTTTCTTTTACTTCCTGACTTTTTCAAGTCTTTTTCAGCTATTTTTTAGCTTCGCTTTAAGTAATTTCCGGCCGATTTGATTACCTCTCTGCTATGGTTGTATTATAGAAAATACAATCGAAAATGTACATTCTGAAAAAAATATGGTACTATAAGAAAAAACTATGGAAACATTTAGTACGCAATAATTTAGATATAGGAGACTTTTACAAATGAAACTGACACAACTCGAATATTTCTGTGTTGCTGCAAGATACCACAATATCACACGCGCATCCAAAGAGCTTTTTGTTACCCAGCCTTCGGTATCTAACGCGATCAAAGCTTTGGAAGAAGAATTCGGCGTGAATCTTTTCTATAGAAACAATAATAAACTGACTCTGACACCGGAAGGTGAAAAGTTCTATCAAAATGCTGAAGAACTTTTGGCTCATGCGGATGCTGTCAGATCTGAACTACACGAACTCCGTAAGCAGATTACACCTGTCCGCATCGGAATCCCGCCAATGCTTGGAACCATTTACCTGCCGGATATGTATCTTTCTTTGAAGGAAGAATTCCCTGACGTAGATTTCCGCCTATATGAATATGGATCGATCAAAGCCTGTGAACTTGTTCTGGAGGAGAAACTTGACCTCGCGATTGTCAATGCAGAACAGTCTGCGATTGATAAATGCAACCTTCATATTATTGATAATGAAGATCTGCTCTTCTGCGTATCAAAGGATCATCCACTTGCAGAACAATCCACGCTTCTTTTAAACATGCTGACTGATGAGCCATTGGTTCTGTTTAACACTGATTCTGTTCAGGTTATGACACTGACCCGTCAGTTCAAGGCCGCAGGAGTAAACCCACACATTGTTCTGAACACCAGCCAAATCACAACACTGATCAATATGGTAAAGACTAATCATATTGGCTGTTTTTTGTATAAGTCTATGGTGGATATGTATCCTGAACTTGTCGGAATACCTGTCTTTCCTGCAATTGAACAGCGTATTGGTGTTATCTGGAGAAAAGGAAAGTATCAGAACGCGGTAACTGAGAAAGTTATTAAATATTTGAAGAATTATTAATCGTTATGCCAATCAATTTATTTAACAACTCATTATTTTTAAAGGCGGATACATTGTACTGTACCCGCCCCTTATAGATTTTAATTCTCTTTTTCCTAATTATTTTTACCATGATTCAAAACTTCTAATACTATTTCTTCACTGCATCCTGTAAGAACTGAAATTTCTTCAGCTGATTTTCCCAGCTGATGCATATTAAGGATAATTCTCTCTTCACAACTCTTCTCTCCAAGTTTTATTCCTATTTTTTCTCCAATTTCCTTTCCAATTGCCTCACCGCGTCTTCTGGCACTAGACATCTGTGAATTATAATCCCTGAGAGCCTTTTCTCTTGCCTCATACTCCAGTCTTTTCTTCTCATCCGCACTCATTCTCTCTAATTCTTCATATGCTTTCTCAATATATGGATCTTTTTCTGCCATTTTCTTTAAGTCCTCCTTGCATTTCCCACTGAGAAACCGCATCCAGCGAATAATACCTGACTCATTTCTATCTTCTGTCGGAAGCTTGCCAAGCTCTAGAACATAAATCTCCATCAGGTCTGTATAAACCTCTCCTGTCTCTACATCACAAAATGTAATCTTACGGAAACATCTATCATCCTTTGGGAAATGAAGAAAATCAAGAATGCTGACATGAATACATTTCTTTAATTTCTCGTAAGGCTCTCCTCTTTTAATCTGTCCCGTATACATTTTTCCTAAATAGAACAGTACTCTGTTGGGCCAAAAGTCAAACTGTACTACCTGCATCTCCAAATCCGTTTGTGTCCCGTCTGCAAACAGAACCCTTACATCCAGAATTCCAAGTTTCTCATCCTGATATTCTGGTTGAAGAATTGTTGGAAGTAACTCTGTATCTTCTAATTCTTCCGGATTTTTTCCCAACAATGCAGATAAAATACCTTTTCTTACTTCTTTATTTTGCATCAGTTCTTTGAAGCAGAAGTCTACAGTGGGTAACATGATAAAATTGTCATTTTGCTCAGATAACTGACGTTTTTCTATTGTCATTCATTCTCCTCCTATATGAAAACAAATCGAAGATTAAATTGTACTGGATCTTCTCTCAACATTACATACATGGAAATGTATTGGGCAGTTATCTGATTTTCTACTTAAAAGAATAACATATTTTCTCATCATGTGAAACATTAAATTTCTATTATTCCTTCTTCAATAACATTACATACAAAATCCTGTACGTGATATCTTATATAAAAGCTGCTCCTCCCTTTGTTTTCAATATTTTTTTATTTGTCTTAATGGAAATATTACTTATCTTGATATATGATTCTTGAAACTTTTTGATTATCAGACACAAAGACTCAATCCGTGACTTATAACATCTTTTGAACTTTCGAAAGTTAGATATAGGATATCTGATTAATTTATAAAATACAATGTTTTTTTGTTGATATCTTAACTTTTTTGTTGGTAAATTGTGGATAACTTTTTTCAGGAGATAATATACTTGCAAGACTTTTATTAGAAAAGGAAACTGCAAATGAAAAAGTGAGTAGAGACGTGCTACTCACTTTTTTCTATCTTCTATTCATATAAGAAATCGACGACAACGTCTGCAGGTGCGCCGGACAGATATCTCTGCATGCCAGTGATTTCGAACATTGCTTCGCAAAATGTTCTTCATACTGTTTCTCCAATGCCCGCTTTCGATTCAGACTGGAAGAATGCAGAAGATACGCGTTATTTGCAAACTCTGCGCCATAGAAATCATCTTTTGCCCCAAGATAATTCGGACATACTTCCAAACAAAGTCCACATTTCAGACACTTTGCTGCCGAATACTGATGATCATGCTCTTTCGGATCTGGATGTTTCCGAATTCCAAGGTACATCAGTGCTTCCTTCTGGCGTTCCCATATTACAGATCTGTCAACAATCAGATCTTCCACAACCGGAAATTTTGTAAGTGGTTCCAGCCTTAAAATCTCTGTATCATCTGTATTAATGAACACTCCACATGCCAATGCCGGATGCCCGTTGATCACCATTGCACAACCTCCGCACATTTTCTGCATACAACCACATTCCCAACGGATTTTTCTACATTGTTTTCCTTTGATATCTTCCAGCTGGTCACGTTCATTTAACTTCTCGAGAATCGCGGCTACTGTAATTCTTCCCTCTCCTCTGAAATGAAAAACTTGCCAATACGGCGCTGATCTTCGGTCATCCTGTCTTTTGATTCTTACTTTCATCTCACAGCGCCTCCCTTTTCTCCTGACTCCTGTTCAAAATAAATCCTGATTTTTTCGTCTTTAAACTCTGCAACGGAACATTTCATGAATTCTGATTTTTCACCTGGAAAATCTTTTCGGAAATGAGCTCCTCTTGATTCACGTCTTTCCACAGCACTCATAAGTGTCGCTTTTCCAAGAACAGCCATCGGATATAATCTGTAATTTTCATAAACAGATACCATTGGATCAATCGGAAATGTCCTCAGCTCATTCAAGCTGGAATCCAATGCGTAAATACTATCCTGAAGAACTTCTCCATCACGAATCAAATCCATGCCATAACTCATGATCTTCATTAATTTACGCAGTGTTGCTGTCGCTGAATACTTGCCCCGATATTCTGACATCTGTTCCATACGATCAATTTTCTCCTGCTCATGCTCAATATAAGGAACAAACAATTCTTCACATATCGGCTGCCCCTGTCCCTCATGCACCGCATGCGCTGCTGTTCTTCCCGAATGAACTGCTGTCATCAATGAATTTCCACCAAGGCAATTTGCACCATGATATTTTGACGCAGCTTCTCCCACAGCATACAATCCTGCAATATTCGTCTGATGCATTCCGTCCACTTTAATACCACCCATAAAGAAATGGATTGCCGGCGTTACAGGGATCGATTCTTTTGCAATCTCCAGATAAACCTGTCCGGGACACATTGCAATTTCTCTTGCGACAAGAGCTCTTGACATCAGATTGCCTTCCGTACCATACTTTTCTTCCATGAAATAAACACTGTGACTTCTATTCTTATAATAAAGTCTCCCACCTTCACTTCTGACAGATTCCGAGATTATAACCCTCTTATTTCCTCGCTGAACCGTAATCGGATAATACTGGATAAATTCGAGATTTCTCAGCTGCACTCCCTGTAAAAAAAGCTTTCCTGTCACATAACCATCATTTAATTCAGATCCAGTGGTTTTTCCATATAGCTTGTTCATTCCACCGGTAGCACAGATTACTGCATCCGCATAAACCGGAATCAACATTCTAGATTCTGGATTATAAAATAACGCTCCATAACACTTTTCATCCCGAATAAGAGCGGAATAAAAATACAATCCGATTTTCTTTTCTATTTTACCTTTGATCTCATACTCCAGGCATTTCTGTGTCATTGCCGTAACAATCTGTTTTCCAACGGAATCACCTGAATAAACTGTTCTTTTTCTACTCTGTCCTCCGGAAGCTTTCACTCTCCATGTATCATCTTCCTTTCGATCAAAAAGAACTCCCATCTCATCCAGCCATTTCAGATGTTCCGGTGCTTTCTCACAGAGATTTCTCACATCCTCTTCTTTTTCAAGAAAACACCCACTCTCCAGCGTATCATTCGCATGCCACACTACAGAATCCTCCTCTGCGGTATCAACTACTGCATTGATTCCTTCTACTGCCATAACTGACTGTGTACGTTCTGACTGAACCGGTGATACTAAAATTACCTCATCATCAAGTTCTGCTGCTTCTATTGCAGCAGACATCCCGGCAATTCCATTTCCTATAATCAATACCTTCATTTGTCATCTTCTCTTTCTTAAAAATCTCACCTGTTCCTACAATCTTATCCGCGCAGCCACGGTAAGAACCATTAATAATCCACAGATGATCCATGTTACACAATCCACAAGCTTCTCCATTCTATCATTCCTCAGCAAACCAAGTGTCAGCATAGAACGGCTGAATGATACACTCAGATGCAGAAATGCCGCGCCTGCAAAGAGAATCTCCGTCACTAATACAAGAAACTTTGCTCCACCAGAAAATGATGCCCCACTTATTATAAGATGAAGTACTCTCATGTGTGGATACAATAAAATCAGGATAACAATTCCGCTGATTCTCTGCGTAATTAATCTCCAATTCTCTTTCCTGTATCTGTGAAAATTAAGTATTCCACGTCTTGGATAATAACTTACAATACAAAGAACTATATGAATCAAAACTGTCGCCACAATCCCTCCTGCGAGTATCTGGCAATCAGAATAATCATGTCCACCTGTCAACATAGGAATGGACATGGTAAGCATATGTCCAAGTAAGAATAACGTAAGCATCCAGGAACATACTGCGTTCCATTTTTTTATCATTAATCAGCACCCCTTCTGTATCTTATTCTCTCTACTTTTAATCTTCCACATAAACAGCGCGGGTACGCTCTCCATCTTCGATCAATTCTACCTTTGAAAAACTTTGTATATACTGCTTAAATTGTGAGTATCCATAATCACGTACTTTAAAATCACCAAACTGAATACGAATTCGATTCCCCAGTGTTCCAAGAGAGATCCCCTGATCCCCTGTCATCTGAATCTGTCGGATAATATACTCTTCAAGCATATCTTTCTTACTCTTATCTTCATACAGAGTAACTGAAACTTTCGTTCCTTCCTGGATCAGTTTTAATTTCGGTAAAGTTTCAAGGAACTTAGATAACAGGCTGTAACCATAACGTCGAACATCAAAGTCCGGATATACTTTGACCAGCCGGCTTCCAACTTCACCAAGCCCGGTTTCCCTGTCGTTATTCTGGTTTTCCGTAATGATCTTAACTACAATTTCTTCTATTTTTTCCTTTGATACCTTTTCAATCTTTTCTTTTGAACCTTTTCCATTCAACGATGATAATGAAACACCGGAAATTTTCTTCTGTCCCCTTCCAAACACATGCGGATGATAAGACTTTCCTTCGCTCTCTTCCTTCTCTATCGTGTTGTCTTCCAGAAGCACCTCTAATACGGTAAAGATATCACAGGCTTTACGGAACGGAAGCGGTGTCTTGTCCTCGCCCATTCCGATTACCATCTTTCCACTTTCACGAAGCCGGCTTGCAAGCTTTGTAAAATCACTGTCACTTGATACCAGACAGAATCCCTCCAATTCACTTGTATAGAGCATGTCCATTGCATCAATGATCATGGCAGAATCTGTAGAATTCTTTCCCTGTGTATAACTGAACTGCTGAATCGGCGTAATAGAATTCTGAAGAAGTTCTTCCTTCCAGCTCGCACTGTTTGACTTTGTCCAGTCTCCGTAAATTCGTTTGTAAGTCACATTTCCATATTTAGATAATTCATCCAGGATTGGCTTAATATATTTTGCAGATACATTATCCGCATCGATTAAGAGTGCGAAACGGTCTTCCATGTCTGATACTCCTCTCCTGCAAGATTCTTCCATGTAAATACACCGTTTTCATAAATCATATAACTGTGCTCGGATCCTTCCTTCGGAATCGAAACAGAACCTGGATTTAAGTACTGATATTTTCCACCGTTCATATCAAGAATTTCCTCACATGCCGGAATGTGTGTATGTCCGTTCAAAAGAATGTCCCCATCTTTTAACATTGGAAGATTATGTGGATGAAACACATGTCCGTGTGTTGCAAAGATTGTAATATCACTGTTCTTTTCTTCCGGATCTCCTGGCAGATTCAGATAACAGTAATCTGCCAGAATTGGGAACTCCAATACCATCTGATCCACTTCTGTATCACAATTTCCTCTCACACAGAGAAGTTCTTTCTTCATTGGATTAAGCATTGCGATCACTGCCTTCGGTGCATATCCTTCCGGCAGATCATTTCTCGGTCCATGATAAAGAATATCCCCTAATAATAATAATTTGTCTGCGCCTTCTCTTTTATAAGCCTCAATCATCTGTTCACAATAAAATGCTGAGCCATGGATGTCAGATGCAATCATTAATTTCATTTTTCACGTCCTCCTGTCTTTCTAAATAGTTTCTCTATAATAAATGAAAAAAGCAGTGACTCTTTTCTTGAGACACCGCTTCTTATTATTTTGTGTCTGTGGATATTATAACACAGAATGAATCACAGAGAAAAATATTTTCCTACAATTTCAAAAGGCGCCGGACCCACACTCAGCACAGCTTTATGGAATTCTTTCTGGGATTGATTTCCAGATTTTATCCATTCCTTTTTCAACTCCAGAAATTTTATATATCCGATATAATATTTCAAATAATTTCCCGGCGATCCCAGAATCAGATTATAGATTTTATCAACCGTTTCAGCATCTTTAATTCCGTATCTCGCATAAAATTCTACCGTATCCATTCTGCTCCATCCTTCGTAATGGATTCCCATATCTGCCAATGCATAAAGTGCAAGAATCACTGAACTGTTCTTCTGAAGAATTGCTGCCTGAGTCTTAGATAGCGGCATCAGATAATAGCTGCACATCTCCGCATAAGTTGCCCAGCCTTCTACATATCCGCCAAAATTTAAAATACTCCTGATGGGATCAGGATTCGTGCTTTCAAAAAATATTGTCTGATACAGATGTCCCGGATACCCCTCATGTGCCAACGTTGTAAACAGTGCCAAATCATCTCGCATCTGTATTTGGTTTACATAAATTACATTTTCTTCTGTATAGTCAATTGCCGGTATCATATAAAATGCGGGACTTAAATGTTCCTGCATTTCCTCCGGTACATATTTTATCCGCAGAGAAGTTTTTGGAATCTCAGGAAATGCAGTCCCTATCCCTTTTTTTAACTTTTCTAAAATTCTTTCTGCTTTCCCATCTTCCAATATTGTTGCTGCCTGCTTCGCTTCGTTGACTGCTTCTTCCATACCGGTAATATCTTCTGAAATTTGTCTGCGTGTTAGTTGCTCAAGCTCTTGAATCGTGTCTGTCACTCCTACACTCTGCTGTATATACCATTCGTAGTATTTTCTCCCTTCCGGAAAATAACACAATCCCTTTTCATTCGTTCCCTTCCCTTTCAATTCCTTAACCGCCTGTATCAAATCCTCATACGCCGGACAAACCTGCTCTTCCATCTGCCTGGCGTTCTGCTGAATATAATCACTCTTTTCTTTTTCAGACAGTTCCTGTAATTCACCAATTCTGGACACAAATGTCGAGTACAGATAATTTCCATTTCCCATTGCAAGAAATGCATTACATTGTTCTAACACCTGATCCGCCATTTCATCTGACAAAAACAATCCTTTGTCTGCTTTTTCTCTTTCAAATGCAATGATCTGTTGAAAATAATCCCTTGTCTCACTTAAAACATCCAGATACTCTTCCACATCTGTCCTGTCATAAAACTGATATTCAGATAATACAATTGGAATCTGCGTCTGTACTCCATTGACTGTATTCAACGGTTCTTCATAATACAGATAATCCGCTTCTTCTCTCAAACTTCTCAGATATTGCTTTAACAGATCGTATGTAATTTTATTCTTTACATTCAGTTTTTCATAAGAAAATGCATACAATGCCTGCTGTATATTCTCCGCTGCTGTCTTAATCTGAGTACTGTCTGTCTGTATCGTTCCATATGCTGTATCCGCTTTATCAATCCCATACGCTTCTGGCTCTTTTAATGTATAGTGCAGACTGATCTGGCTTGCAGCCACCTCTTTGCAAAACAATTTTTCTGTAAACGATGTAAATCTTTCATTCTCCGCTTCTTTACTGCTCTTTTTTTCTTCTAAAAATGTTGCTTCACAACCGTTTAAAAAGAAAATAGAACTGAAAAGAATACTGATACTACATACAATACTTACACACTGCTTCTTCCGCCTTTTCCAAAATTGAATCAACATAGCAGACTCCGACAGTTATTTCTCTAATTTTATGCATCGGCTTCCTTATTTATACATCTCTCAAATTTGTTTCCAAACAGTAATGCATCCCCTCTTTATTTGTGATAAAATACAACTATATAAGATACAGGAGGCGTTGTGTATGGCCAACTTAATATTTGAACATTTGAAAAAAGTATATCCGAACGGATTCGTATCTGTAGACGATGTCAGCCTCTCGATCGAAGACGGTGAATTTGTTGTATTCCACGGACCAAGCGGATGCGGAAAATCTACAATTTTACGTATGATTGGCGGCCTGGAAGATATTACTTCCGGAAAGATCTATCTTGATAATACCTTTTTAAATGACATTCTTCCACGCGACCGGAAGCTTGCCATGGCATTTCAGAATTACGCTCTCTATAAGCACATGAATGTCTATGATAACATGGCACTTGGACTGAAGCTTCGTGATCTTCCGCGTACAGTTATCAATACCCGCGTAAAGACTGCTGCCGCTTTTCTTGGAATTTCAGACATTCTTACGAAAAAAATTCGTTCTATTTCTGATTCTGAACGCCAGCGTGTTGCACTCGGTCGGGCTATTGTCTGCCACCCAAAAGTTCTGCTTGTAGATGAAGATTTTGCTCATCAGGATGATGACCTTCGGAAAGATATGATCCATGATATTCTCAAAATTAACAAAGAGCTTGGAATTACGGTTCTTTATGTCACAAATAACTACGAAGAAGCCGTTTCCCTGAATTCTCGTGTCATTTTTATGAAAGACGGAAAAGTAATCGAGGACAGCATTTAAGCTGTCCTCTCATTTTTCACCCAAGCAACTCTCAAAACATGCTTCTTATGATTTTTGCTTCTCCAGGTAATTATAAATTTCACGCTTCTGAACGCCGCGGTCTTTCGCAACCTTTTTCATTGCTTCTTTTCGATCCACTCCCTGAGAAATATAGTACTCCATATGGTCTTCAATACTCATATCTTCCCAGCGCTCTTTTTCTTCCTGACGGATTTCTTCCCGGCTTCTCCCTGCAATTACAATCACGCACTCTCCCTTCGGATCATTCGCCTCATAATAAGCTACTGCTCCTTCAAGTGTTGATTGAAATGCTGTCTCGTGCCTTTTGGTCAGTTCTCTGCAAACCGTTACTTTTCGATCTCCCAGACGCTCTGAAAGAAGTTTCAAAGTCTTTACCAGACGATGCGGTGCTTCATACATTACGATCGTTCTTGTCTCAGCAGCCATCTCTTTTAAAACTTCTTCCCGCTCTTTCTTATCTGTCGGAAGAAATGCCTCAAATGCAAATCTTCTTGTCGGAAGTCCTGACATTGTAAGCGCTGTAACACATGCCGCCGGTCCCGGAACAGAAGTTACTCGAATCCCTGTTTCATAACACATTTTCACCAGTTCTTCTCCCGGATCAGAGATCCCAGGTGTACCTGCATCTGTGATCACCGCAATATCCAGTCCTTCTTCCAGCTTCTCCACCAGTTTACGACCTTTATCAAACTTGTTATATTCATGATAACTTGTCATTGGCGTCTGTATTTCGAAATGATTTAACAGCTTAATACTGTTTCTTGTATCTTCTGCTGCGATCAGATCTACCTCTTTCAATGTTCTGATCGCACGAAATGTCATATCTTCCAGATTTCCAATCGGTGTTGCTACCAAATATAATGTTCCTGCCATCTTCATCTCCCATGACTTTGTAACTGTTCAGTTACCTTTGTTTTTCAGAATTATTTCCGTTCTTCTGCAGTAAAGTCCCATCCTTCGCATACATAATAATTGGTGGCTCTATTGTCACTCTGGGTTTTGCCCCACGCATTCCTTCCACCAGAACCATTGTCGGTTCTTTATCTATATACGGATGAATAAACTGAATCCGTTTCGGTTCAATCTTATATTCATGCATCTTCGTCAAAATCTCTGTCAACCGGAACGGTCTGTGGATCATATAAAATCTGCCTTTATCCTGAAGAAGCCGCATACTTTCTCTTAAAATATCATCTAATGTACACAACACCTCATGCCGTGCAATTGCCTTACTGTCATCTGGATTCCGAAGTCCATGATCTGCTAACATATAAGGCGGATTCGTTGTGATCACATCAAAAAAGGCTGGCTTAAATCGTTCTGCCGCCTCTTTGATATCTCCGGTTACAATGCTAATTCTGTCTTCCAGATGGTTATGTGCAACACTGCGTCTTGCCATTTCTGCAGTCTCAGCCTGTATCTCAAGCCCTGTAAAATGCTTTCCTTTCGTCTTTCCTGCAAGTAGAACCGGGATGATTCCATTCCCGGTTCCCATATCAAGCACGGTCTCTCCCGGCTTTACTTTTGCAAAATCAGAGAGAAATACTGCATCCACTCCAAAACAGAATTTTGAAGGATTCTGGATCAATTCTAATCCTCCAAGCTGCAGATCATCCAGACGCTCGCCTGGTCTCAGATTATTTGTCATCTAACTTCGAAGCTCCCTCTTTCTTCTCCATCCGTTCAAGCGCAGCTAGTTTCTTCTGCTCTTCTTTCGATACTTTCTGTTTCTTTCTTCTCGGACGGAATTTCAGATCATCCGCCTTATACTCGCGAATCTCTTTCTCGTCATTCTCCAGATTAACAATAACTTTCACAAGTCTGCGAAGTACACTCAAAGAATGTACTGTTCCGGTCAATCCATCACTTGTTGTCACATTATCTCCAACAGAAGGTAACTGACTGTTAAGCACTTCATAAGTCTCTTCCTCATTCGTCAGACAACACATCAATCTTCCGCAGACCCCTGAAATCTTTGTCGGATTCAGGGACAGGTTCTGTTCCTTTGCCATCTTGATTGATACCGCTGCAAACTCTGTCAGATATGTGCTGCAGCATAATGGACGTCCACAGATACCAATTCCTCCGCGAATCTTCGTCTCATCTCTGACCCCAATCTGACGAAGCTCGATTCTTGTTCTGAACACAGCTGCCAGATCCTTTACAAGTTCACGGAAATCAATACGTCCGTCCGCTGTAAAATAAAACAGGACTTTATTATTATCGAAAGTATATTCTGCTTCAATCAGTTTCATATCCAGTCCATGCTTGCGGATCTTCTCCTGACAAATCTTAAAAGCCTCTTTCTCTTTCTGACGATTCTTCTCTACCGTCTTCTCGTCTTGCTCTGTTGCAATACGAATCACAGACTTCAAAGGCTGAACCACTGAATCATCGTCCACCTCTTTTGGTGCACTGACAACACGTCCATACTCGATTCCCCGTGCTGTCTCCACGATTACGTGATCCCCCTGTTTGATTTCAAACTCTCCCGGGGAAAAGAAATAAATCTTTCCCGCTGTTCGGAATCTTACTCCTATTACTTTTGTCATGTATCTAATTCTCCTTTATTGTAAGCAAGAGCAGTTCCATTGTCAGTTCAAAATTAACATTTGCTTTCAGTCTGGCTTTCGCCTTTTCAATTGCGTCCAAAATATTCTCAATTCCTTCATAAGAACTCTTACTTGCACGCGCCTTGATATATCTCAGCTGATCAGAAAATACTACTCTGTCTACATTCTTAGTTGCCTTATAAATTAATACATCTCTGTACCAGATTGCGATCATATCCAGATAGTCGTTAATCTCCATCTTATATGTCATACATTTTTTCACTGCATCCATCAGTTCCGAAACATTCATCTCATCAATATTTCTAAGTAAATGTACAACTTCTTCCTTAATCTCATTGAAATATTCGGATGTTGCAAGCATAATCGCTTTTCCCATATTTCCCTGGGCAAATGCTACACAGACATCTGCTTTATAATCAGGAATCTCCATCTGCTCCATCAGATATTTCTTTACGAGCTGATCTTTAATATTACGAAGTTTCATCATAACGCATCTGGAACGAATCGTTGGCAGTAAAGCCTCTGCATTCTCTGTCAGAAGCATGATCACCGCATATTCCGGTGGCTCCTCAATTGTCTTAAGCAATGCATTCTGTGCCTGGGCACTCATTAAGTCTGCCTCTGGAATAATATAAATCTTATACTTGCTGCTGTACGGCTTGATCACAATATCATTATTAACCTGTGTACGAATATCATCAACACTGATCGTATTCGGTTTCTCATGTGTCACCTTAATAATATCCGGCTGATTACCGTTCTGTGCCTGTTTACAGGACTGACATTTACCACATGCCTCTCCGTCTTCCTCACGATTCTGGCACTGCAGGCTCATAGCAAAAAGATTCGCAAGAAGCCGCTTTCCAGATCCTCTTTCGCCATTCAGAATATATGCATGCGATACTGCATCAGCCTGAACTGCGCTCGAAATATACTTGATTATGTTTTTGTGCCCTACTACATCTTTAAAACTACTCATTTCTATCACCTGCCGTGTATCTTATTTCCTCTTTAGCGGATAATATTCTCACAATTATCCACCTAACAATAGTATATTCATAATTTTAACATCATTTTCTTACAAAACTATGAACTACCATTTAAGTATATCATAAATTCACGTTTATTTCTCGCAAAATTTCTTCCATACAAGTTTCCTTATCAATATTTTGAAATCTCCGCCTGATTCCCGCCCTTTCCAGATTCTCCTCCGAGAAATCTTCTGCATCTGCAAGAAATCTTCTGCACAGTTCTGCATACTGCGGTTTCGTCTGTGCCCGTTCTCTTTCTAACGCCCTCGACAGTCTTAATCCATCTTCTACTTCTATATATAATGGAACCATAACATCATCACCAAAATATTCTTTCAATGCATAATATGACTCAATTGTTCCGATCACAAGATAATCATACTGCCACAATTCAATCTGTCCATCGTCTGCTGTAAAATAAGTCCAGATTCCACACTTTGTATTGTAAGAACGAAACTCGATGATTTTCTCCTCGTCCATCATCTCATCAAATCGTTCCTGATCTACAAAGAAATATTCCACTCCGTCCTTCTCACCCTCACGCATTGGACGTGTTGTATATGGAACGATTGAATGAAATTTTGGCATCTTTTCCATCAATTCTTTGTAAATCGTATCCTTCCCGGAAGCGCTTTTCCCCATAATATAAAATATTTTACCCATACTTTTTCTCCTGCTCTTAAACATGCATCTGGATTCGTATTCTCAACTTCCAGCCTGTCGGTTCTTTATTCTGGATTCCCCGCAACTAATAAACAATTCTCCTGGCTTAGTCCTTCAATGGAAAAACCCATCTCTTTATATTTTACCATCTTTTGCACAATAGTAGAAGTAATTCTCTCTCCGGGAACAATCATTGGGATTCCCGGTGGATAAAGATAGACATATTCCAATGAGATTCTTCCTGATGCCTCATTCCATTTCACACTCTCCCCTTCCATTCTCCCTGCTTCAAAGGAAGAATATGCCTGTTCTAATGGAATCATTTCATAAGAAATATTTTTTATAGTATGATCCTCGTCATTCCCTGAAAGTTCTTCGCACAGAATATTTTTATCAATCTCCATCACTGCCTGAACCAATCTGTCCATTCCTTCTTGTGTATCTCCCGGTCCTGTCATAGCAATCACATAAGACCCGGAAGCCATCTCCATCTCCAAATGATAAGATCTCAGCATTTCCTGAAATCGTTTTCCATTCAAAACTTCCCCATCTGTTTTCTTAAGATTTTTTACAGATAATACTATCTTTGACCAGTCATAATGTTCTGCCTCAATTAATTTTATATACTTTAACTGCTTCAGTCTCTCTCTTGCTTGCTGCAAACACTCAACATAAGTGTCCATGATTTCTTCTCTGCACTCATCCATTGCCCGGACACACTCATCAATGGATGCCATTAAAATATAAGAAGGACTGCTGGATTGAAGCATATGCAAATAATTTCTTATCCTTTCACGATCAGCATATCTCCCATTTATATGAAGCAATGCTGTCTGAGTTAAAGACGGAAGTGTCTTGTGAAGACTGTGGATCACCACATCAGCCCCCCGTGTATTCGCATTTTGCGGAAAATATGAATGAAATCCAAAATGTGCACCATGCGCTTCGTCGACAATCAGGGGAATCTTATATTTATGCACGATTTCCGCAATTGCTTCAATATCCGACACGACTCCTTCATAAGTCGGTGAAACAATAACAACCGCCTGAATATCTTCATATTCTTCAAGTAACTTCTTTATCTGGTCTACATGGATCTCACCATTAAGATCTGTCTCTTCCGAAAACTCCGGATAAATATATACTGGGCGTAATTCATTTATATATACCGCATTGTATACTGATTTATGACAATTTCTTGCCATCAAGATTCTACCACCACGCTCCGTACATCCCATCACTGCACTCAAAAGTCCGACTGTACTCCCATTAACCAGATAATGCGTCTCTTCCGCATGAAATACTCTGGCCGCATTCTCCTGTAATTCTTTCAACAGTTCTTCTGCATGATGAAGATCATCAAATCCATCTATCTCCGTTATATCAATATTATATGGTAATCTAGCTCTCATGAGCTCCATGTTACGCTTATGTCCAGGCATATGAAATGCATAATAATCTGAATTTCCATATGCAGTTAATTTTTCATATAAATATTCCATAATAACCTCTTATTTGTAAAAAGAACCTATCTGAATAATGATAGATTCTCCTGGTGCCATATTTTATTTATATAAAGTTAAAAGCAGTAATCATAATAGATTACTGCTTTCTTTCAGTGAGCGTGCGGGGATTCGAACCCCGGACAACTTGATTAAAAGTCAAGTGCTCTACCACCTGAGCTACACGCCCTTAAACACTCGCAGAAGTTATAATATCATAAGTCTTATATAAATGCAAGCACTTTTTTCAGATTTTAAATTTAATATTTAAATGCATCTCGCCACATCGCTACAGGCGATTCTAAATGGCGAGACACAATCTTATTTTCTCAAATCATAGAACTTTCCACTCAGATTTTTCACCTTTACATAAGAAACATGAGCTATAAACATTCTCGAAGTGAATACCGTTTTCCCATGATCACAGAAAATTTCGATGCTAGAACGATCTACCATAACCCGGACAGTCTGTTTCTTCTCTAACTGTTTTGCATAACGGATCGTTCCAAACTTCTCCGCATACACTTCTGTCATATCACTTCTGTTCAGACAATATTCTTCCCCATCTGCACTGAAAGTCAAACAGTTACCATCTTTATTTCCTATTTCTATAGAAAACGCACTTTCTGTATTTCCTTCAAGCTCAAAGGAACATTCTTCAACCTTTATATGCTCTGTAATGCTTCTTTCATTTGCACGAAGTTGCTTTAGCTCTTCTACCGGCTGTTGAACCAACCTTTCTTCCTCGATCCGGATTTCTCTCGGAAGTGTCAACATGTGCGCCCAATTATTCTTATCAGTTGGATATTCGCTCTTAGAATTTCCAAGCCATCCAAATAAGATTCTTCGATGTTTTTCATCCTCATACGATTGAGGCGCATAGAAATCAAATCCCTTATCAAGTTCATACATTTCTGGAAAATGAAATTCTTTTCGTTCTGTATCCAATGGTTTTCCTATCATGTAAACTACGGAGAACACATTTTTATAATCATATTTATTCTCACTTGAAATTCCCATCGGAGAACAAAACAGCACTCCTTTTTGATTCTCTTCATAATAATTTGGACATTCCAACATGTAACCTAACATTGCTTCCTGTCCATTCTGAAGTAATCTCACTCTTCCGGCGTACTCATATGAATCTGCCTGCTTACCTCTGTACAACATCAGAATTCCTTCATGTTCTTTACTTTCTGCTCCTGTCAGCATCCAGTATTCACTGTCCCTTTTCCAGACATATGGATCACGGTAATTCATTGTCGTCTGATCCGGATCCATTTCTACAATCTTTTTCCGGTCTGTCAGTTTCTCACCATCAAATCTGGCATAACAGGTACATGGGATCATCTCTTCATTTTCAATTCCTGTATAGAAAACATGTACTTTTTCTCCCTCTTTTAATGCCATTCCTGTATAACACCCGTAAGAGTCTGATTCTGTATCCGGGTACATTGCCACACCATGATCTTCATAATGAATAAAATCTTTTGTTGTCAAATGATACCAGTGTTTCAACCCATGTACCGGTCCAGCCGGAAACCATTGGTAAAAAATATGGTGTATCCCATTAATCTCACACAGCCCATTCGGATCATTCATCAGACCGCATTTCGGTGCAATGTGCCATACCGGATAATACGGATCTTTCCTGGTTGTCTCCTGTATCCGTTGAAAATATTCAGCCGGCATATCCGTAATCCGAATATGCCGGTTCTGATGATTTGAAAAATCATACTGAAACATAAATTTACTCCTTTATACTGCTTCTGGATTCTTCTTCATAATCAGCCATGTGCCTGCAAATGCAACTCCTACAGAAAGCAGTAATACAATAATATACTCAATCATTCCTCCCTGAAGGTAAAGCAGCATACCAGGGATCATAGACGCTCCGGTTCCCTTTGCACACAAACCAACGATTGCTGCGAATCCACCACCTACAGCACCTCCAAGACATCCCATGAAGAACGGCTTAAGTCTTGGGAATGTAAGACCATACATAACAGGTTCGGAAATTCCGAATAATGCCGGGATCAGAGCTGGAATCATATTAGCTCTCTTCTGCTTATTCTTCTGCATCATGACAATTGCAAGTCCTGCTCCAAGCTGTCCTGCGATTGCTGCAGATCCCATTGGGTTAATATAATCTACACCAGTCTCTGTAAAAATACTTACAATAATCGGTGTTACTGTATGATGCATACCTACAGAACAGAGAATCTGAATCAGTCCTCCATAAGCGATTCCTCCAATTCCAAATGGAAGTTTCAGCATCATAAGGATCAGATCTGTCATTCCTTTTTCAATTTCTGAAAGAACCGGTCCTACAACAAAGAGTCCTGCCAAAAGTGAAACAAGTAAAGTAAGGAATGGTACAAGCAGCATGTCTAAGATATCCGGAATCACCTGATGTAACTTCTTCTCCAGTTTTGCTGCAAAGAATCCCATGAATAATGCAGGAATTACAGAACTCTGATAACCTGTAATATTTAAATGCAACGGTCCAAAGACAAAACTTAACGGATCAGCAACTCCATTTACCACATCCCATTTATTTGGAAGAGTTGGTGATACAAGCATCAGCCCAAGTACAATACCGAGGATCGGTGAGCCACCGAACTTCTTGCATGCAGACCATGCAACTAATACTGGGATAAATGTGTATGCTGTGTCTGTTAATACAGAAAATACTGTGTCAAAAGATGGTGATAACTCAATTCCAAATCCATTTACAAGAAGACTTCTTACTCCCATCAGAATACCTGTTGCAAGAAGTACCGGAATGATAGGAATAAAAATATCAGAAATCATCTTTGTTGTACTCTGAAATGACAATTTTTGCTTATCCCCTGTTTCTGCAATTTCATCATGATCAGCTTTCACACCTGCAAGTTTCTGAAACTCTGCACATACTTTATTAACAAATCCAGTTCCAAGAATCACCTGATGCTGTCCACTCTTAGAAAAATATCCCGCCACACCTGAGATTTCTTTCATAGCTTCCACATCAATTACAGATGCATCTTTTACTTCCACACGAAGTCTGGTTGCACAATGTGTCGCACTGATTACATTTTCTTTTCCACCAAATGCTTTCAGAATTTCCTGCGCTGTCTTTACAGGATCTTTTTTCATCTCTCTTTACCTCCTATTTGTTCGATTATAACATATATCGTTTTTATCAAATCGATTCGATATGTTTGTTTTTTATAGTGGCCTTGGAATATTTCCTATCGGCCACTGTTATTTTTGTTTATCGAATCGTTTCGATATCTGTTGATTATAATATATCATTACCATTTTGCTGTCAATGAATTCATTGAAGATTTCTCGTTTTCTATACTTTTCTACAAATTAGAGATAATAATTTTGTTGAAAATTAACATGTCTCTCCATCCTGAATCTCGACATCAAAAATAGCTTTTATCTCCTCTACTTGCTTTCCCTCAATCTGAAGAATGATCATGGAAACCAGTTTTTTTGCCATTTTCTCAATTGGCTGAACAATTGAAGTAAGAATCTCCGGTCCCAATTTTGTGATATAGGTTCCATCAATTGAAACAATACTAAGTTCTTCCGGCACTTTTAATTTCCTTAATTTTGCTTCTCGCAGACATGCAATTGCAGCCATATCAACACCAAATATACCATCCATATCACTACATTCTTCGAAAATACGCTCAGCAGCATCTTTGTAACCCTCTGCTGTAAATGTATTATATCCAATCGAAATATCTACAACCTCGCACCCCTGTTTCTCAAGCAGCTCATGAAATAATTGTTCTTTTTCATTTTCGTAATTCTTTATTGTATGAGAACTTACAAGCTGTACGACTTTCTTTCTATTCTTCTCTAGAAAAAGCGACGCTGCTTTCTCTGCAACCTGTCTCTTGTCTACATGAACAGTCGGAATATAATCTGCCAAATAACAGTCAATTGTTACGATTGGCCTGTCGATCTTAAGATATCTCTCCTTCTTCAGTGAATGAGCTCCCATAATCACGCCATCCATAGTTCTACGATCCAGCATCTGTAGGTAAGCTTCTTCTACATCTTCACGCCCAGCTGTTCCACAAACCAGTGCCTTATACCCTCTGGAATACAGTTCTTTCTCTGCGTATTTAATAAACGTACTGAAAAAGGGATGTGCGATATCTGGAACAATAATTCCTACAATTCCTGATTTTTGCATCTTCAGATTACGGCCAAGCTCGCTTGGAATATAATTTAATTCCTTCATTGCTTTTTCAATTTTTTTCCTTGTTTCGTCAGATACATATCCTTTATTATTACATACAAGTGAAACAGTGCTTCTTGATACTCCAGCTAATTTTGCTACATCTCCAATGCTTGCCAAATCAATCTCTCCCTATCATCAAATCATAAATCTACAGTTACTCTTCTGCATTAGAGCTCTTTCTCTAATAATAAAATATAGAAAAAAGACTGCGGTATACGCAGTCTTTCCGTTTACATAAAATAAAAATGCCCAGAACCGGAATCGAACCAGTGACACGAGGATTTTCAGTCCTCTGCTCTACCAACTGAGCTACCAAGGCAAAATTGCGGGGATAGGATTTGAACCTATGACCTTCGGGTTATGAGCCCGACGAGCTTCCAGACTGCTCCACCCCGCGATATTAAGTTAAGTCTTATGACTTAAAGCCGATGATCGGACTCGAACCGATAACCTGCTGATTACAAATCAGCTGCTCT
>OGNS01000064.1_pt1 | contig 94743 bp, 87 predicted proteins | sample 1573571 | NCBI WGS metagenome assembly OGNS01 (sample SAMEA2581890, study PRJEB24529) | metagenome | biome: Human gut stool | place: China | collected 2011 | reverse complement strand
AAGTTCCGTCTAGACTTGGTAAATAAATAGAAAAAAGAGAGATAATATAAAAATGTGAACCTTTAAATAAAGAAAACGCCTATGAGAAATTAAAGAAGCCTTCGGAAATAGTCTGACTAATCCGAACTATATGATTCCCTTACCCTAATTTTGAAAAACTGGTTTAATTAACAAAATCATCAATCACTTATGAATGAAGATCGCAAAAAACGAGGACTTGCCAATGGTAAGTTCTTTACGGCGGTGGCAATCTGTGCTCTGTTTTTAGGCAGTGGCAACGTGATGGCTGCCCAAACAGCATCCAACGACTCACAAGGAGTACAAGAACAGATGCAATCTATCTCTGTAACTGTCACAGTTGTAGATACAAAAGGTGAACCTATTATTGGTGCCAATGTCATTGAGAAAGGTACGACCAATGGTGGCATTACGGATTTGGATGGAGTTTCCAAATTAAATGTAAAGCCCGGTGCTATTCTGCAAGTATCATTTGTGGGATATACTACTCAAGAAGTTAAGGCAACTTCGGTAATGAAGGTTGTTTTGAAAGATGATACGGAATTGTTGGATGAAGTTGTCGTAGTAGGTTATGGTGCACAGAAAAAGGTGAACCTGACCGGTGCGGTGGCTAATGTAGATGTCCAAGAGGCGATTGCAAGCCGTCCGGTAACAGATATTGCAAAAGCTTTGCAAGGTATAACTCCTGGTTTGAGTATCACGACTAATGTAGGAGGTATTGGCGTTGATTCTAATATCAAGTTGCGTGGTGCTACTGGTTCTTTGAGTGCTACGGAAGGGACAAGTCCACTGATTTTGGTGGATAATGTGGAAGTTCCCAGTTTAAGTTTGGTGAATCCGGACGATATTGCCAGCATCTCTGTCTTGAAAGATGCTGCGTCTGCTTCTATTTATGGTACACGTGCTGCCTGGGGGGTAGTCTTGATTACGACAAAGACTGGTAAAAAAAATGATAAACCGCGTGTTACCTACTCTAATAACTTCTCTTGGAGTACTCCGACTGTGATGCCACAAGTCGCTAAAACCTATGAGGGAGCACAAGCTATGTTACTGGCTGCCAATAGAAGCGGCGCTTCTACTGTAAGTTCGATAGGATATAATGTCGATGAAATTGCAGTTCAGAAGATGAAGGAATGGTACAACACTTATGGTGGAATGTCACAATCGGAATTAGGCGAAATGCAATTAGGTAGAGATTTTGAAGAACGTGGTGGCAAGTATTATTTTTATCGTCAGTTTGATCCGTTAGATATGTTTATGAAAGATTGGACTCCCCAACAGAAGCATAATCTTTCTGTCAGCGGCGGTAGTGATAAGACAACCTATAATATTAGTTTAGGCTATTTGAATCAACAAGGTATTTTAAAGGTTAATACAGATGAGTATGACCGTTATAATTTCAATGCCAATGTCAATACACAGATTCGTGACTGGTGGTCTGTGAGAGCAAATGTTATGTTCTCTCGTTCCACAAAATCAGAACCATATCAATACACAAGTGGTTATACAGACGTTTGGTACTATTTGTTGCGTTGGCCTTCTTTCTATCCTTATGCTGATTACCAGGGGATTCCTTTCCGTTCAGCTATGACTGAGATAGCACAGGCTAATCGTGAAAGTTTAACTAATAACTTTACTCGTGTTAATTTAGGAACTACTATTAATCCGATTAAGGATTTGGCCATTAATTTTGACTACACTTTCGCTCTACTTAATGATTATCAGAAGCGTAACGGTGGTGAAGTTGGTGGTTGGGATATGTTCAACAGTAGTAATCCTTTGACTTATAATTCAAGTTTTTATGGTGCTACCCATAATCGTGTAGTTGAACGTAGTCGATATACAATGTCCAATACTTTCAAAGCTTATGCCACTTATGAAAAATCTTTTGTACAAAAGCACAACTTGAAAGTGATGGTCGGTATGGATGCTGAAACCCGTGAAAAACTGGGTCATAGTTCAGACCGACGGACATTAGTGAACTTTGATAAACCGGAAATTAATCTGGCCATTGGTGATCAGTATGTAGATGGTACTACCTATCATAATGATTTTGCGGCAGCCGGTTTCTTCGGACGTATTAACTACGATTATATGGGTAAATATCTTCTTGAGGTGAATGCACGCTATGATGGTTCTTCTAAATTTCCCTCGGGAGATCAATGGGCTCTGTTTCCTTCTGTTTCTGCTGGATGGCGTTTAAGTGAAGAAACTTTTATGAAATGGGCAAAACCAGTTCTTTCTGATTTTAAAGTACGCGGTTCTTGGGGTACAATTGGTAATCAGGATGTAGCTGCCAACTCTTTCCTTTCTGTAATGTCTGTAAATAAGTCCTCGGGCTGGGTGATTGATGGTAAGCAAGTACCTTATATTGGTATTCCTTCCGTTGTTTCTCCGTCATTGACTTGGGAACGTGTTACTACTATTGATCTGGGTTTTGATGCCCGTTTTTTCAATAATGAACTTGGTGTCAGTTTTGACTGGTATCAGCGTACTACTTCTGATATGCATTCACCAGGTGAAACATTGCCTTCTACTTTCGGAAGCACAACAATGCCTAAGGTTAATTCCGGGGAATTACAAGGACGCGGCTTTGAGTTGTCAATAGATTATAATAAAAGATTTGCTTGTGGGCTTGGTTTAACAGCACGTGCAACTTTATCTAAGATTCGCGAAAAGATTACGAAGTATAACAACCCGAATAAGAATATTTATGGTAACTACGAAGGCAAGATTATAGGTGAAATCTGGGGATATGAGACAGATCGTCTGTTCCAATATGAAGACTGCTATCAAGATGCAGATGGAAAATGGTTTATTGATACCAATAAAGTACCTTCGCAGGCATTGTATGAAACCGGTGCATTCAAATATGGTCCGGGTGATGTAAAATATAAAGATTTGGACGGTAATGGTGAGATTACTTATGGTGAACAGACTTTGGAGGATCATGGTGACTTGAAACGCATTGGTAATACTTTACCAAACTTTGAATACGGTTTCTCTGTAGCATTGACATATAAGGATTTTGACTTCAGCACATTCTTCCAAGGTATTGGCTCAAGAGATGTATGGGCTGTTGGGCAAACTGGTATTCCGGGATTTATGCCAGGCGAAGGGTGGTTAGAGCATCAGATGGATTATTGGACTCCTGAAAATACAGATGCATTCTATCCTACACCGACTTCTCACTCTTGGATAAACAACGGACAGAATTTCCTGCGTCAAACTCGTTATTTGCAGAACATGTCATATTTGCGTTGTAAGAATATTACATTAGGTTATACTGTTCCGGAAAAATGGATGAAAGTAATAACTTTTACAAGTGGTCGTATTTATGTTAGTGCGGAAAACTTGTTCGAGTTTGATCACACTAATATTCCGGTTGACCCTGAAACGACAGAGAAAGCTGCTGCTTCTAACGGTGAGTACAAATTTGGTAAGAGTTATCCGTTTATGAGATCTATTTCATTTGGTGTTCAACTTACATTCTAATAAAATTATGAAAACAAAAATATTTGCAGTTTTAGCATTGGCTGCTGGTCTCTCTTCCTGCTCGGACTTTCTGGATCGTCCGCCTATGGATCAGATAGAGAATAGTGCAGATTTCTATAATAGTGAGAATAATATTCGCTCTACGATATATGGATGGTATGATATTTATTTTACCGGTTATCAAAGCGGTTGGGTGAAATCGGATTTTTTCGACGGAACTAATGTTGCTAATTGGGTAGATGATTTGGCGCAGAAAGAAGCGACTTTCTTTACAAATACAGCCCCTGCAACTAGTGCCGACTGGTCTTTTGCAAACGTTCGCCGTATTAACCTTGTGTGTGACGGACTTGTAAATTCCACCTTGCCTGAGAGCGTTAAGAACCATTGGATAGGCGTAGCACGCTTCTTCCGTGGTATGGAATATGCTCGTTTGGTAAGGATGTTTGGTGATGTTCCATATTATGACCATGTTGTAGATAATACGGATGAAAAAGCTCTTTATAAAGGGAGAGATTCCAGAGATTTTGTAATGGATAAAGTGTTGGAAGACTTGGAATTTGCTGCAGACAATGTAAAAGAGGCTGATGGAACAGATGGGCTTTGTGTAAATCGGCATGTGGTGAATGCTTTTGAGTCTCGTATTATGTTATTTGAGGGAACCTGGCAGAAGTATCGTGAGGGAAATACAGAATTGGCAAAGAAGTATTTAGAGGCTGCAAAGACTGCCGCGAATAGAGTAATGTCTGCGCAAAAATATAAAATTTCTAGTGATTACAAAGCATTGACTATTTCACTGGACTTGGCTGGTAATCCTGAAATGATATTATATCGTTCTTATGTGGAAGGTATTCTTACTCATGCTGAAATGTCATGGCAATCAGAACAAACATTGGGCAATGGACCTTCTAAGGATTTGGTTGATAGCTATTTGACAACTAATGGGTTGCCTATTCATCAAGACGGAAATACAGTATTTAAAGGTGATAAGGTTTTCAAGGATGAAATGACTGACCGCGACCCACGTTTGGCAGCCAATATTGATCTTGAAGGTGTACGTTTAAATGGTATTGCAGGTGCGGTATATGGTATTGGAGGTTATTTTGGTACTCGTTTTGTTAACGAAGATTTATTCAATACTGCTGCAGGACAGAGTAATACTAATACAACCGACGCACCTATTATGAAACTGAATGAGGTGCTATTGAATTATTTGGAGGCTGCTGCTGAATTAAATGATATGGGAGCTTATACCTTGTCACAAAAAGATTTGGATATTACAATTAATGAAATTCGTAAGAGGGCTTCTGTAAACATGCCTGCTGTTACATTAAGTGGTAAGAACTTTAGTGTGAATGGGGTGATTATCAATGACCCAGATCGTGATTTAGGAAACTCCGAAGTGGTTGGTGACTATGAAGTTTCGCCTATCCTTTGGGAAGTACGTCGTGAAAGACGCATCGAATTGGTGTATGAAGGCATTCGCTTCGATGATATTCGCCGTTGGGGAAAATTGCATTATGCGGATATGAAGATTAACAAAAAGTTAAACTTGGGGGCATGGTTGGATAAGGAAGCTTATTTGAAAGAATATAACCAAGCTAACGGAACGTCATATACCATTGATGATTTGAAAGACATTCTTTTGGATCGTGAAGGTAATTCAGGTTATATCAAACCTATCCAGGTTTCTTCATTATTGCGTACTTATGGAGAAAAAGATTATCTTTATCCTATCCCGACAGGACAGATATCCTTGTATAACAGTAAGAGTGAACAACTGGGAGATTCTTCTATTAAGTTAGAGCAGAACCCAGGCTGGTAATAAGATGCATCACAATGGGAGCTGATTAATTGCTACCCATTGTGATGCATGTTTATTTAGTTGAATCTATAATGGCGGTATACTTGCCTTAATATTTGAAAGATTACAAATAGTTGAGTTGTTATAAACTTAAATTAATATTTATGAGAACATTAACGAAGCTTTTGTGGATTTTATTGCTAGGAGTTGTTTTTTCTTGTCAGGACAATGTGATTGACGCAATTGATGCGACGATAGATGAAAAAAACTTTGATACGAAAATGTATGAGACTTCTGTATCTGTGGAAGATGCAAGAAATGTTGCTGAACTTTTTACTGTAAAGGATGCTCCTCGGACTCGCGTTAGTAAATCTGTCAAGGAAATAATTACTATTGAGGGAGAAGTTAATAAGCCAAGTATGTATATTATCAATTATGATAATGAACAAGGCTTTTTACTTGTTAGTGCTACCAAAAACTTCCAACCTATATTGGCTTATGCTGAGAGAGGTAGTTTTAATGCTAATAATAGAATGCCGGATGGACTTTCTGATTGGCTGGGAGATATGAAGAATGTTATTGAGGAACGAGATAAAATGCCGATTGATAGTACTTTTCAATATAGAGCAATGTGGGAAGAATATATACCTGCTATGAAAGATAAGGTATATACGCGTTCTAATATAGCTGAGTTTGAAAATTACATAGCAGATTGTTGCCGTGAATGGAAAAAGGAAGGCTATGGATATATTCCGTTTGCTGGTGCTAGGGATTATTTGCCGGAAAGTATATACGAGCAATTTCGTGCTGTTGCGGAAGGAATGACTTATATTGAATATGATTATAATCAACATGCTTACTTGCGCTGGAAACAAAAAGGTTATGAAGAAAAAATGGGAAATATATTATCAACAACTTGGACACAAGAATCTGGTTTTAATGTTGCATTACCTCAAATAAGTGGTCAATATCCACCTGCTGGTTGTGCAACAATAGCAATGGCTCAAGTAATGAAATATAATGAGTATCCAACTTTTTTTAATTGGAATTCAATGCCAAATAGTTATGCCTCTTCTGTCACTGCTGCATTTATCAGAGATGTTGCAGATGCAATTAACGCAGATTATGCATTAGATGGGACTAGTGCGTCATTATCGGATGTGCGAAATGCATTAGTGTCCAAATATGGCTATTCGACGACAGCTCAAGTTGTAAATCATTCGGCAGCAAGAACTATCGGCAACTTGAGAAAAAAGCAGCCGGTAATTATGCAAGGCTTTACAGATGATGGTAAGGTGGGGCATGCGTGGGTTGCATGTGGATATCATGACATTGATCATTATACAGAATATGAACTATTAACAATGCCAGAGGAGTTCCATCCTGGAGGGACATTCGTTTTTCTTATTTCAGATTCTTATACAACTGATTTTGATATCCGTACTTATTTTTATATGAACTGGGGATGGGGAGGTAGTTATAATGGAATGTATCTTGATACTAATTTGTATTTGGAACGTTCTGATGGTAGCTTCTCTTGGAATCGTAATCGTAAAGATATAGTTGATATTGTTCCTAAGTGAGGTGTTATTGTCTTTTTGATTTTGTCATGAAATATATGAATAACAAATAGTATTTTGACTTAAAATGTTTTTTTTGAATTACTTATAGCAAAATTTGTTCATATGAATTAGCGAACTTACCCTTATAAAAGGTGATAAAAATGCAAGTTCTAAAAAGGGTGAGAGACTGACTTCAAAATGAAGTCAGTCTCTCACCCTTTTTAGAATGCTTTTTCCTTAATCAGGTATTCTGCAATCTGCACCGCATTCAGTGCAGCGCCTTTCTTAATCTGGTCGCCCACAATCCAGAACGTCAATCCGTTTTCGTTGCTGAGGTCCTTGCGGATACGGCCTACGTAAACCGGGTCTTTGCCGGCGAGGAACAACGGCATGGGGTATTCCTTTTCTGCCGGATTGTCCATCAGAACCAAGCCTTCGCCGTTGGCAAATGCTTCGCGGGCTTCTTCTATGGAGACGGGGCGCTCGGTCTCTACCCAGATACTTTCGGAGTGGGAGCGGAGAGCGGGAACACGTACGCAAGTAGCACTGACCTTTACGTCAGAGTGCATAATCTTACGGGTCTCGTTGAACATCTTCATCTCCTCTTTGGTATAGCCGTTTTCGGTGAATACGTCGATTTGCGGAATGAGGTTGAATGCCAGCTGGTAAGCGAATTTTTCAACGGTTACGGGTTCGCCTGCCAATACCTGGCGGTACTGCTCGTATAACTCATCCATGGCAGCGGCGCCGGCACCACTGGCAGCCTGATAGGTAGAAACGTGTACGGTCTTTATATGGGAAAGCTGTTCGATGGCTTTCAGTGCCACTACCATTTGGATAGTAGTACAGTTGGGGTTGGCGATGATACCGAGAGGACGTTCTTTGGCGTCGGCGGCATTCACTTCGGGCACTACCAAAGGTACATTGTCGTCCATACGAAAAGCGCTGGAATTGTCAATCATCACTGCTCCGTACTTGGTAATGGTTTCGGCAAATTCTTTGGAGGTGCCTGCGCCTGCGGAAGTGAAAGCGATATCAACCCCTTTAAAGTCATCATTGTGTTGCAAGAGTTTCACCTCGATCTGTTTACCGCGGAAGGTATATTTGGTTCCGGCACTGCGTTTAGAACCGAACAATACTAACTCGTCCAACGGGAAATTTCTTTCATCGAGCACTCGCAGGAACTCTTGTCCCACGGCTCCGCTTGCTCCAACAATAGCTACTTTCATTTTTCTTTTGTTTTAAATTAAGTTTATAAAAAAGTGAAATACTATCTCTAAAAAGATAGAATTGGTCGCAAATTTATAACAAAATGCTGTATAACACCGCATAAAGTGAAAAGTTTTTCGTTATTTTGCATTCAAAACCTAAAACTTATAGCCTATGGATTGGTTTGACTTCAGCTTGAAACTTCCCATCACCGACCCTACATGGATATTCCTCCTTGTACTCCTCATTATATTGTTTGCTCCTATATTGTTGAATAAGCTTCGTATTCCGCACATTATCGGAATGATACTGGCGGGGCTTGTCATTGGGGAGCATGGTTTCAATATTTTGGTGCGTGACAGCAGTTTTGAGCTTTTCGGCAAAGTAGGCTTGTATTACATTATGTTCCTTGCCGGTCTGGAAATGAATATGGGAGACTTCAAACAGAACCGGGGCAAAGCGCTTGTTCTGGGGCTCTTGGCTTTTATTGTGCCCATAGGCATAGGCTTGGTAACGAATATAGCTTTGTTGAAGTACGGGGTGCTGACCTCTGTCCTACTGGCAAGTATGTATGCGTCACATACGCTGGTGGCCTATCCCATCGTGATTCGTTACGGTGTGTCGCGGCATCGCAGTGTGAGTATTGCAGTGGGGGGGACGGCGGTTACGGATACACTCACTTTGTTGGTTCTGGCCGTTGTGGGTGGTATGTTCAAGGGGGAGTCGGACGGCTTCTTTTGGGTATGGCTTGTCATAAAGGTTATCTTCCTGGGTATTTTGATTGTATATCTGTTTCCACGCATAGGTCGTTGGTTCTTCCGGAGGTACGATGACAACGTGATGCAGTTCATATTCGTGCTTGCCATGGTTTTTCTCGGAGCCGGATTGATGGAGTTTGTGGGGATGGAAGGTATCCTGGGTGCTTTCCTTGCAGGTTTGGTATTGAACCGGCTGATTCCGCATGTCTCTCCGCTGATGAACCATCTGGAGTTTGTGGGCAACGCCTTGTTTATTCCCTATTTCCTGATAGGCGTGGGTATGCTGATTGATGTGCATGTGATTTTCGGTCATGGCGATGCTCTGAAAGTAGCGGCTGTAATGATTGTGGTGGCATTGGCAGGTAAATGGATTGCCTGCTGGCTGACGCAGAAAATATATAAGATGGGAGGGATTGAACGGGAGCTGATGTACGGATTGAGCAATGCACAAGCAGCGGCAACGCTGGCGGCTGTGTTGGTGGGGTACAACATCATTCTGCCCAATGGGGAACGCTTGCTGAACGATGATGTTTTGAATGGTACCGTCCTGCTGATTCTTGTAACTTGCATTGTGAGCTCGTTCATTACGGAGCGTGCCGCACGGAAGATTGCCATGGAGGAGGCGCATCTGGAAGAAAACCGCTCCGTGGAAGCGGAGAAGATATTGATTCCGATAGCCAACCCCGATACGATTGAAGACCTGATAAATCTTTCTTTGGTGATACGCGACCCGAAACAACGGGATAATCTGTTGGCACTGAATGTCATCAACGACGATAGCAGTTCTGAAAGTGCCGAATTGCGTGGGAAACGCTATCTGGAAAAGGCTGCCATGATAACGGCCTCGGCAGATGTGCCGTTGAGGCAAATCACGCGTTACGACTTGAATATCGCTTCGGGCATTATCCATACAGCAAAAGAATATGCGGCAACGGATGTCATTATAGGTCTGCACCGTAAAGTCAATATTGTGGATTCATTCTTCGGTATGCTGACGGAGAATCTGCTGAAGGGCTTGCATCGCGAGGTGATGGTTTCCAAGTTCCTGATGCCCATTAACACAATTAGGCGGGTGATTGTGGCGGTACCTCCGAAAGCCGAGTATGAGGCGGGATTCCTGAAGTGGGTGGAACATTTCTGCCGGTTGGGGAGTACTTTGGGCTGTCGGGTGCATTTTTATGCCAATGAAGAGACTACCGCCCATCTTCAAGGGCTGGTGAAAGCCAAATATGGACAGACATTGACAGACTTTTCCCGCCTGGACGACTGGGGAGACCTGCTGATACTGACCGGACAAGTGAATTTCGACCATCTGCTGGTCATCATCAGCGCCCGCCGCGGCTCCATCTCCTATGACAGCTCCTTCGAGAAGCTACCGGCACAAATCAGCAAGTACTTTGCAAATAACAGCCTGATAGTACTCTATCCCGACCAACTGGGCGAGCCGCAGGATGCGGTATCCTTCTCCAACCCGCGTGGCAACAACGAGTCGCAGCACTACGAGAAGGTAGGCAAATGGTTCTATAAATGGTTCAAGAAGAATTGACGATTGACAATTGATAATTGACAAAAATCTGTGTAAATCCGTGTAATCTGTGGTGAAAATGGAAGATTGGCAACAACGAACGCAACTTTTATTAGGAGATGAAAAAATGGAACGCCTGCGCCGGGCACATGTACTTGTCGTAGGACTGGGTGGTGTAGGTGCTTATGCGGCCGAGATGATATGCCGTGCCGGAGTGGGGCGGATGACGATTGTCGATGCCGATACCGTGCAGCCTACGAATATAAACCGTCAGTTGCCGGCTCTGCATTCTACCCTGGGGCAAAAGAAGGCGGAGATATTGGCATCACGTTTCAGGGACATTAATCCGGCTCTGGAACTGAGAGTGTTGCCCGTATTCTTGAAAGATGAGAACATACCGGAACTGCTGGATGATGCGGCTTATGATTTTGTGGTGGATGCCATCGATACGCTTGCTCCAAAATGCCACTTGATAGCGGAAAGCATGAAGCGGCATATCAAGATAGTGTCCAGCATGGGGGCAGGAGCAAAGAGTGACATTTCGCAAGTGCGCTTTGCCGATATCTGGGATACCTATCATTGCGGGTTGAGCAAGGCTGTGCGTAAGCGTCTGCAAAAAATGGGCATAAAGCGGAAACTTCCAGTTGTTTTCAGCACCGAACAGGCTGATCCGAATGCCGTTTTGCTGACGGACGACGAGATGAACAAGAAGTCCACCTGTGGAACAGTGAGCTACATGCCCGCAGTTTTTGGCTGCTATTTGGCCGAATATGTAATTAAAAGACTATAGTAATAGCACTTGAAAGAAAACTATCAAATAGTAAATAGTAAATTGTCAAATTGTAAATAGCCTAGTGATTCATTTAGAGAATATAACGAAGAGTTTCGGTAACCTGCAAGTGTTGCGGGGTATTGACCTGGAGATAGAGAAAGGGGAGATTGTCAGCATTGTAGGCCCTAGTGGAGCGGGTAAAACTACCTTGCTGCAAATCATGGGTACGTTGGACATGCCGGATGACGGTTCAGTGGTTATTGACGGTACACAAGTCAACCGTATGAGGGAGAGGGAACTTTCCGCATTCCGCAACCGGCATATCGGCTTTGTGTTCCAGTTCCACCAACTTCTGCCGGAGTTTACGGCTTTGGAGAATGTAATGATACCGGCCTTTATTGCCGGAAAAGGACAGCAGGAAGCCAAGGAAGCAGCTACGGAAATTCTTGAATTCATGAGGCTTGCCGAACGGGCCTCCCACAAACCGAATGAGTTGTCGGGAGGTGAGAAGCAGCGTGTGGCGGTGGCCCGTGCTCTCATTAATCATCCGGCAGTGGTGCTGGCAGATGAACCTTCCGGCAGTTTGGATACCCATAATAAGGAAGAACTGCACCAGCTCTTTTTTGATTTACGTAACCGTTTCGGACAAACGTTTGTTATCGTAACCCATGATGAAGGACTGGCGCAGCTCACCGACCGGACGATACATCTGATAGACGGGGAAATCAATAAAATGGTCTGAGCCTGTCAGTGCGGTTTTTCCAAGTTCGATATGGTGGTTTGCCTCGTTGAGAGAGTGGCATGTTATTCAAAGCAGATGTAGTGGCTGATTCTCTCTAAGTCGGTATCGGAGAATTCCTCGTAAAGTGCAAAAGGTTTCAGACTATGAAGGTCGCCTTTCTTCTTCCGGTATTCTACAAAGGCCTTTGCCTGGTAGAAGTTGATGTAAGGATGGTTACGCAGCCTCTCTATGCTACTACGGTTCAGGTTGATGAGGTGGATGGCCCGGGTGTCGATGGAAAACCAGGACTGCAATTGGGTGGTGTCCAAATGGATTTCTTGTAATTGCGTGATGTTGTAGAATCCTCCCAAGCGTTGCCGATAACCGATGATTAGACGGGCAATGCCACTACCGATGCCTGGTATTTTCTTCAGTTCTGTGGTGTCGGCGCGGTTCAGGTCGACAAGGGTCCCAGACGGATATTTTTCCGGTGCAATTCGGAAAGTAACGGCGCTGTCATTGCTTGCAGGAGAGCTGTATAACTGGACGGTTCTTGTTTCTGTGTCTTCCGGAGTGATGTGGATATAGGGTAGGAGTGTCTGATATTGTTTTTCTGTCATTCCATATATTTTCCGGAAATCTTCTGCCTTATGGAACTTCCCTCCTTTACTACGGTAGCGGAGTATGTTCCGCGCCATCCATCCGGGCAGTCCCAGTCGGCAAAAAATGACGGAGTCGGCGATATTGGGATTGAAACGGGCCAAGGAGACGGTTGTCGGTTGTTTTTGGGAGGAAGGTTTAAGTCTGTTGTCCCATTTTTGTTCCTTTTCTTGTATGGATGCGATGAACGATTCGTATTCTGCCATGGCAGTGGCCTGCCGCCGGATTACTTCATCGGAGAGGGGGCGGTTCTCTCTTTGGTATATATAAATATACCCGGAGAGAAAGACGAGAATAATGCCGGTAATCAAAACCAGTATTCCGCGCCTTTCTCCCCGGGAGAAATAAAGGAATTCTTTAAAGGGGTTCTGCATGATGGCCTATTTCAGAAAACCCAGTTCATTGATAAAAATCAGTGCAATTCCTATCGGAGCAATATATTTCAGGATGAATATCAATAGCTTGTAGACGGATACTTTCAGAGTGCCATTGTTGCTGACTTCTTCCCATACGATTTTCTTGTCCAGATACCAGCCTATGAAGATGGAAATGAAGAAACCGCCTAACGGTAGCATTAGCTTGGCCGTTACAAAGTCGAACAAATCGAATAGGTTTAGCCCGAATACGGTATAGCTTTTGCCGATACCGAGAGACAGTGAGCAGAATACTCCTAAGAAAATACAGCCCGCTGTCACGTATCTGGCTGCCTTGCTGCGTGAGAACTTGAACTCTTCATGTAGATAGGCAGTTACCACTTCGTGCAGGGAAATGGTGGAAGTAAGTGCTGCCAATGCCAGTAGGATATAGAACATCAGAGACAGCAGTATCGCCAGCCAGGGAATATTGCCGAACGCTTGCTGAAAGACATTAGGTAAGGTGATGAATAGCAGACTAGGACCCGCATCCGGTTTGATGCCTACAGAGAAGGCGGCAGGGAAGATGATGAATCCTGCCAAAATGGCTACCATGGTGTCGATAGCCGCCACGTTGAGTGCCGTTTTGGGCAGGTTCGTATCATTGCGGAAGTAAGAAGCGTATGTACAGAGACATCCCATCCCCAAGCTCAAGGAGAAAAATGCCTGGCCCATGGCTCCAAGGAACACATTGCCGTCCACTTTGCTGAAGTCCGGTTTCAACAGGAATTCAATGCCTGCTCCTGCTCCGGGCAGGGATATGGAGCAGATGGCAAGGATTATCAATAGGACAAATAGCATTGGCATCATGATTTTGGCTGATTTTTCAATACCTTTTTCCACTCCTTTGACAATGATGAGATGGGTGGCCAACAGGAACAGCACCAGCCAGATGACCGGAGGCCAGGGGTTGCTGACAAAGCTGTTGAAGGATGCGATGAAATCGGCTGCCGACTTCCCGGCAAAACTGTTGGTAGCCGCTTCGCCGATAAACTCAAGCGTCCATCCTGCCACAACGGAGTAATATCCCAGAATAAGGAATCCGGCCAGTACGCCCATACGTCCTACCCAGCGCCAATGCGTGCCGGGTGCCAATTTCTGATAAGCCCTTGCCGTATTGGCACGCGAGCGCCTGCCGATGAGGAATTCTGCAATCATGATGGGGATGCCGAGAATGAGCACGCAAACCAAGTATACAAGGATAAATGCCGCACCTCCGTGATTCCCGGTCTCAAACGGGAAACGCCAGATATTGCCTAAACCGACTGCGGAGCCTGCCGAGGCAAGTATGACGCCTAATTTGCTTCCGAAGTTGGCTCTGTCACTTTTTGTCATAAAACGTAGATTTTTCTTTCAATTCGTTATTAATACCAGCTAAAACATGCAAATATAGAAAATGTTCTGTACTTTTGCGCACAGTTCGTTGATAATTTGGTATATGCTATATTATATTAAGAAATATCCGGTGTCGCTTTTTATTATTCTGACGGTGATTTATCTTTCATTCTTTAAACCGCCTTCTACAGAAATAAGCAAGATTCCCAATATAGACAAGGTGGTGCATATCTGTATGTATTTCGGCATGTCAGGAATGCTGTGGCTGGAGTTTCTTCGCGCTCACCGGAGAGACAACGCCCCTTTATGGCATGCATGGGCAGGGGCGTTTGTCTGTCCCGTTTTGTTCAGCGGAATGGTGGAGTTGCTGCAAGAATACTGCACGACATACCGTGGTGGAGACTGGCTGGATTTTGCGGCCAATACCACGGGAGCGGTGCTTGCATCAATGGTCGGCTATTTCATTTTAAGGCCAAGGATGAAATAGGATTATAAGTATTCAACTACGGAACTTAGCTTGATGCCGTTCGACCCTTTTATCAGAATTGTTTTCCCGCAAGGTTTCTCTCTTTGCAGCTCTGCGATGAGTGCGGTTACATCGGGATAACTCTGATAAGAGTGGCGTGTGGCGGCAAACAATTCCCCTACAAGAACTACATCCTTGAATCCGCATTCTTCCAGATAGTCTGCAATCTTCTGGTGCTCGTCGGCACTGTCTTTACCCAACTCCCGCATATCTCCCAATATCAACATTTTGTTTTCGGCCTGCATGTTCCGGAAGTTACTAATGGAAGCCATCATGCTTGTGGGATTGGCATTATAGGCATCGATAATCAGAGTGTTGTCCGCTGTTTTTTTCAGTTGTGAACGGTTGTTTTGCGGGGTATATCCGGCCAGTGCCTTGTCTATTTTCTCCGGTTCCACACCAAAAAAATGTCCGATGGTGACAGCTGCCAGAGCATTGGGGAAGTTATATTCACCGATAAGCCGGGTTTGTACTTCGTGATATTTGCTTTCGTTGTCCGTTTTCCACTCGAAGGTGAGGTAAGGAGAATTGCCGGTGACGTGTCCGTTGATGTACAGCCCGTCCTCACTGCCGTAGGCAATCTGGTGGAGTCCGTAGGCTATCTTTTTCAAGTAGGGGTTGTCGTTATGGATAAAGATGGTAGCTTCTTTCCGCGTCCGCAGATAGTCGTACATCTCTCCTTTGGTCTTGATGATTCCTTCAAAAGAGCCGAATCCCTCCAGATGGGCTTTTCCTACGTTGGTAATGATCCCGTAGTCAGGTTCGGCTATCTCTACCAGCTCCTTGATGTCTCCCGGGTGGCTGGCACCCATTTCCACCACGGCAAGGTCGTGTTCAGGGCGCAGGCGAAGCAAGGTGAGGGGAACACCGATGTGATTGTTCAAATTTCCCAAGGTATAGAGCACGTTGTGAGTTTGCGAAAGTACGGTGGACATCAGTTCCTTGGTAGTAGTCTTTCCGTTTGTACCCGTAATGCCGATGATGGGTGTACGCATCTGCCGACGGTGGTAATTGGCAAGTTGTTGCAAGGTTTTCAAGCTGTTTTCCACCACGATGTATCGTGTATCGCCTTCAGGGGCATAGGCTTCTTCGTCCACTATGGCATAAGCACTTCCGCTTTCCAGCGCCCGGGCGGCAAAGGCATTTCCGTTGAACGACTCGCCTTTCAGCGCAATGAATAAAGAGCCTTGGGGGCAGTTACGGCTGTCAGTAGTGACACTGGTGCATGTTAGGAATATCTGATGTATAGCTGTTATATCCATGACTTTATAATTAAATCAATCTGTGTGAATCTGTGTAATCTGTGGTAAACCATCGTGCAAAGATATAGTTTTAATCCTCTCCCTTCCCGGGTACAAGCAAAAAACTTATCAGTTTTATGAGTTTATGTATTTTGAAACCACTTTTTTGTTTACATTTGCAGGTACTATATAGAACAGACTGCCTATGGAAATTACAACTGCCCGATATATAAATGTCAACGGTTCGCTGCTCGACCTCTCTCAACCCCGTGTCATGGGCATACTGAACGTTACTCCCGATTCCTTTTATGCCGGTAGCCGTACACAGACAGAGGCGGAAATAGTACGCCGGGTGAAACAGATAGTTTCGGAGGGAGCGGCCATTATTGACATAGGCGCTTACTCTTCCCGTCCTAATGCCGACAATGTCTCTGCCAGGGAGGAGATGGAACGGTTGCGTATGGGCCTGAAAATACTTTTTGAGATACAGCCGGATGCTGTGGTGTCAGTAGACACTTTTAGGGCGGATGTGGCAAGAATGTGTGTGGAGGAGTATGGTGTTGCCATCATCAATGATATTGCGGCCGGTGAGATGGATGCGAATATGTTCCATACCGTTGCGGCATTGAACGTACCTTATATTATGATGCACATGCAAGGCACTCCGCAAAGTATGCAGCAGCATCCTCATTACGACAATCTTCTGAAAGAGGTTTTCTTGTATTTTGCGCGCAAGGTGCAGCAATTACGTGACTTAGGTGTAAAAGACATCATTCTGGACCCCGGTTTCGGCTTTGGAAAGACAATGGAGCATAACTATGAATTGCTGTCCCATCTGGAAGAGTTCCGTATTTTTGAGTTGCCTTTGCTGGTAGGCGTTTCACGTAAATCGATGATATACCGCTTGTTGGACATTACTCCTCAGGAGGCGCTGAATGGTACTACGGTGCTCGATACCATCTGTTTGCTGAAAGGTGCTGACATCCTCCGCGTACACGACGTGAAAGAAGCCGTGGAAACCGTACGGATTGTGCAAGCCATGCGAAATAATTCCTAATCCCTAACCCCTAATCATTCAATATCGTGTTTTTTGAATTTGGAATAAAAGATTTTATAGATATTCTGTTAGTGGCTTTCTTGCTGTACTATACGTATAAGCTGATGAAAGCCTCCGGCTCTATCAATGTGTTTACGGGTATTCTGGTGTTTATCCTGATATGGCTGGTGGTGTCGCAGGTGCTGGAGATGAAATTGCTCGGCTCCATCTTCGACAAGCTGGTCAGTGTGGGCGTGCTGGCGCTTATCATTTTGTTTCAGGACGAGATACGGCGCTTCTTGCTGACACTCGGTTCGCATCAGCATGCCAGTGCGCTGGTACGCTTCTTCACCGGCAATAAGAAAGAGAAGTTGGAACATGACGACATCATGCCGGTGGTAATGGCATGTATCAGCATGGGGAAGCAGAAGGTTGGTGCCTTGATTGTCATTGAACATAATTTGCCTTTGGATGATGTGGTGCGTACGGGAGAAATTATCAATGCCGATATAAACCAGCGTCTGATTGAGAATATTTTCTTTAAGAACAGTCCGTTGCACGATGGAGCGATGGTTATCAGTAAGAAACGTATCAAAGCGGCGGGATGTATCCTGCCTGTTTCCCATAATCTGGACATTCCTAAGGAACTGGGGCTGAGGCATCGTGCTGCCATGGGAATTTCCCAGGTGTCTGATGCGCATGCCATCATTGTATCGGAGGAGACCGGAGGTATTTCAGTGGCTTACAAAGGACAATTCTATCTGCGTCTGAATGCAGAGGAATTGGAAAGTTTGTTAACAAAGGAAAGCTAAGGTGTGACAAAATCTCCTATTTTTACGTCATATAACTATGATATAAAAAACAATATCTTATAACTAATAACTGAAAAGGATGGATAGACGAAATTTCTTACGGACGGGAAGTCTGGCGATGTTAGGTTCGCTGGCAGTACCCTCGTTGGCTATGCCTGCGTCAGTACGCGGAGCTTTAGGAGGAGCAGATAATCAGTCTGCCGTAGCTTCGGCAATGGTTCACTTCGGTGTGACGGAGGCTGACTTGAAGAAAGTGATGGCTGCCGCTCTGGAAAAAGGCGGCGATTATGCCGACCTTTATTTTGAACACACATTCAACAACAGTGTGGTTCTGATGGACGGCAAAGTAAACAACTGTGGAGCTAACATTGACTTCGGTATGGGCGTACGCGTATTGGCAGGCGACCAGACGGGGTATGCTTATGTGGAAGGGGTAACTATGGAAGAAATGCTGCGTGCTGCACGTACTGCTGCCCGTATCGCCTCTTCGGGCAAGGCCGGAAAATCTGTAGGACTGACGGAAAAGACAATTACCAAAAGCCGCTATGCCGTCACTGAACCTTGGGAGGACGTGAGTGTCAAGGCAAAAATACCTTATTTAGAAAAGCTGAACGAAAAGATTTTCTCTTTGGACAATCGTGTACGTAAGGTGCAGGCTTCTCTTTCTGACAGTACATCGCACGTGCTGTTCTGTAATTCCGAGGGCGTGAGCTACTACGACTACCGTCCGATGGTTTCTTTTATGGCAGTCTGCATCATGGAAGAGAATGGAAAGATGGAGAACGGTTATGCCGGTCGTTCTTACCGCAAGGGTTTTGAATTCATGACGGATGACATCGTGGATATTATTGCACGTGAGGCGGTGGATAAGACTGCTATCTTGTTCAAGGCTGTGAAACCCAAAGGTGGCGAAATGCCCGTCGTGATGGGGGCTGGCGGTTCGGGTATCTTGTTGCACGAAGCCATAGGACATGCTTTTGAGGCTGACTTCAACCGTAAACGTACTTCCATTTTCTGCGACCTTTTGGGAAAGAAGGTGTGCGATGAGCATATCAACGTGGTGGATGACGGTACCATCGCTTTCAATCGTGGAGCCGTGAATTTCGACGATGAGGGTGTGGAAGGCCAGAAAACCTATATCGTGAAGGAAGGTATCCTGACCAGTTATCTGCACGACCGCATCAGTGCCAAGCATTATGGGGTGGCTCCTACTGGAAACGGACGTCGCGATACTTTCCGTAATACTCCTATCCCCCGTATGCGTGCCACTTATATGGAAGCCGGCAATATGAAGGAAGCGGACATTATCTCCACCGTGAAGAAAGGTATCTATTGTGACCAGTTTACCAATGGCCAGGTGCAAATCGGTGCCGGAGACTTTACCTTCTTTGTGAAGTCGGGTTACTTGATTGAGGATGGCAAGTTGACGCAGCCCGTCAAGGATATAAATATCATCGGTAATGGTCCGAAAGCATTGGCTGACATCACGATGGTGGCAAATAACGATAAGATTGACAACGGTACTTGGACCTGTGGTAAAGACGGTCAGTCTTGTCCCGTTACCTGCGGTATGCCATCGGCACTAGTCAGCAAGCTGACTGTAGGAGGAGAAAGTTAATTATCAACTATCAATTAAAGACATGATTACAGACGACAATAAGAAATTGGCACAATGGGCAATGGAATATGCCTTGAAGAACGGTTGCCAGGCAGCCAAACTGGTGCTATATACAAATTCTAATTCTTCTTTTGAACTGCGTGACGGCAAAATGGACCGTTTGCAGCAGTCTACGGAGAATGGTTTGGGATTGAATCTTTATGTGGACGGACGTTTCGGCTCTTTTTCCACCAATCGGCTGGATAAGAAAGAATTGGAAACTCTTATCACGAATGGTATAGAGTCTACCCGCTATCTGGCGGTGGATGAGTCGCGTATGCTGGCCGACCCTGCACGCTACTATAAAGGAGGCAAGCCTGACTTGCAGCTTTTTGACAAGAAACTCTATGAAGTCAACCCGGATGATAAAGTGGCGATTGCACGTGCTGCTGCAGAGGAGGTATTGGGCAAGGATGAGCGTATCATTTCGGTTGATTCTTCTTATAGTGATGGCGAGGGTTCTTCCTATCGTTTGATAAGCAACGGATTTGAAGGCGAGTCGAAGAGTACCTGGTTCTCTGTCTCAGCCAGTGTATCCATTAAGGGAGAAGGCGAAGCTCGCCCTCAGGATTACTGGTACGACTCGGTTCTGTTCTATGATAAATTGACGAAGACGGGAATCGGTGCCAAGGCATTGGAACGCGTATTGCGCAAGCTGGGACAGAAGAAAGCAAAGTCGGGTAAATATACAATGGTGGTTGACCCTATGAATGTGGGAAACCTGCTCAGTCCGATGCTAAGTGCATTGTATGGCAGTGCTTTGCAACAAAAGAACTCCTTCCTGATGGATAAGCTGGATACGAAAGTGGCTTCCGACCTCTTCACGTTGCGTGACGAGCCGCATGCTATCGGTGCAAACGGTTCACGCTATTTCGATAATGAGGGTGTGGCTACCGAACCCCGCACTGTTTTTGACAAAGGCGTGCTGAAAACTTATTTCATCGATACCTACAATGGTAAGAAGATGGATATAGCTCCTACTATCAGTGCACCTTCACGTCTAATTCTGACACCGGGCGATAAGGACCTGAACGGATTGGTTGCAGATATTAAACAAGGCATCTTGGTTACGGGCTTCAATGGCGGTAACAGCAATAGCAGTACCGGTGACTTCTCTTATGGTATAGAGGGTTTCCTTATTGAAGACGGCAAGCTGACACAGCCCGTCAACGAAATGAATGTGACGGGTAACATGGTTACTTTATGGAATTCCTTGGTTGCTGTGGGCAATGACCCTCAACCGAACCGTTCATGGCAGATTCCTTCGCTGGTATTTGAGGGAGTCGACTTCAGCGGATTATAATGCTAGTTCAACATCAGGCTCATATATGGGCTTGATGTTGCAAATATTTTTTCGGTGAGTTCACCGATTGTAAGTGCCAAGTGGCTGCCCGGCAGACGCTTGGCACTATTCATATATTTACCATTGTTCAGGTAGTAGTAGCCGTTATTGGCACTGACCTGCTCATCGGTGAGATGAATGCTGAGTTCCAGTTCCGGATGGGCCGTAGCATAGAGTTGCAGCATGGTTTTGGCATTGATGATGCGTGCCATGCCCAAAAGTTGGCTTTCACCGGTAGCGGGAGGAGTGAGAACCCGGATGGACGGGAGATTCAAGCTTTGGCAGATATGTTGAAGCAGTAAAGTTTTTGTTGCGGGAGTATCCGACACGATTTCTCCAATGCGCCAGTTGGCTTTCCCTATCGGATAGGTAATGGCCAAAGCCGTGATTTCCTCCCCATTGCTCAATGTGCAAACGAAGCCCTGTCCCAGTTGTAAATCGGCAATGATAACCTGGAAATCCTCTTCCGTATGCTGGATGCAGCAAGGGCGCTCCCGCAATTTCCGGTCGAGATATTCATATCTTTTTTCAGTATATTCGGCAGACATTTCCAAAGTAAGGCCCGTATCGGCTGTCGGTGTACCGGAAGCGATAAAGGTCTCTTCGGCATAGCGGAATACGGGGGCATAACCGCTACGGCCATAGTAGTCGAACAGCCACGGTTCTGCCGGTATCAGGGTGGATAAGGCGACATTATTGTGTAGCATCCGTGCAAAGGCTTGTGATAACAGCTCGTGCATTACGCCCTGGTTACGGTAATCAGGGTGTGTGCAGGCGCCGGATATATAGGCCGTATGAATATCTTCTCCTTCGAACGTCATAGGATAAGGCAACATCTGTAGGGCGGCAATCACTTCTTCGCCGCTTTGGATGGCAATATTGATATCATTGTTGTAGCGGAGCCGAAAATACAGTTCAGTAAATTCCTCGCTATCATTGAAACAGAGCTTCCATAAGTTCTTTACCTTTTCCCGTATCATCAATCCCTTATCCTTTTAATCCTTAATCTCTAATCCTTACTCTCACCATTTGATAGCTTCCACCGGTTCATCTTTCAGGCATGCCACGTATTTTTCCAGAATAATGGCAGGCTGGTACGAAAGTTTGGCCTTGCGCAATCCTTCAATACCCAAATCCTCTTCACGGTTGAGGTAGACATATTGTTCGGGGATATGGTTGGCAAATTCATAGTTAATCATTGCGTACGCTCCGTCTATGCTGGTGTCGGCCTTTTCCACATGTACTCCGAAGGTATCTTGGTTGATGGGCATTCCGAAAGTGAAGGCGGCAATTTTGCCGTCTACATGCAGGATGCCTCCGGTCAATCCCAGTTCTTCAAAATTGTGGAGGGCGTAGACCAGTGCGCGACGTTCGTTGCCCGTTCCTTCATGCTGGTCGCAATTGTTGGCCTTACACCATTCGGCTTCCAGGTCCAGACATTCCTGGATGCGGTCGGGAGTGATGGGAGTATATTCGTAATTATAGGTGCGTTTGAATTTGTTGACATGATTCCGTTTGGACTGGAATTTCTTTCCGGCAAGCGTGGCGAGGTCTGTACGCAGATAGAGGTAATCGGCATAGTCCCGGTCTGCTGTGAACTGGAATTTTCCGGGCATGAAGGCTTCCAGTTCCGAGCACATGCCCGAACATATTCCCAGCAGGCAGAAAGGTTCTCCTTCCCGGTGTGCGTCTTCGACCAGTGCGTCCAGTACTTTTGTCAAATCTCCGTTGCCTATCGGCATCATGTACACCAGTTCGTCGTTTGCCCAGAATTTCAGTAGGAGGAAGCCGTCCATGATGGCAAACTTTGTATTGTATAGAAAACGCCAGCTGCATAGGTTGGAGAAAGAGAGGTCGCAATTCCGTCGCGGACTGTTCTGTGTATAGGAGGTAATCAGTTTTTTGTCTTGTAATTCGATATCTTTAAATGAAATCATACGTTGTTTTTAGTTGGTTATGATTATAGATAACAAAAATAAGAAGATTTTGTTAGAGTAGCCCTAATAATCGCAGGATAGTTGGGGTCAGCAATGCTGTGAAGATACCGTTCAGGGTCAGGCCGAGGCTGGCGAATGCGCCGTATTTGCGGCTGATGTCCATGGCAGTGGAAGTTCCTACCGCGTGGGCGGCGGCTCCCAAGGAAAGGCCTTGTGCCATAGGACTGCCGATGTGGGTCAGTTTCATGGTCTTGAAGCCCAGTATTCCTCCCAGTAAGCCTACGCAGACCACTACGGCGGCGGTAAGTGAGGGAATGCCGCCCAGCGACTTGGTTACTTCCATGGCTATCGGCGTAGTGACCGACTTGGGTGCCAGGGAGTAGATTATCTCGTCGGAAGCCCCCATCAATTTAGCTATCAGCACGACAGAGATAACTCCCACAATGCAGCCGGCAAGTTGTGACAGCATGATGGGGAGCAGTTGTTTCTTAATCGTTTCCAATTGGAGGTATAGGGGGACGCCCAGAGCTACAACAGCGGGCTTTAGCCAGAATTCTATCAGATGTCCTCCTTCATTGTAGGTCTCATAACTGATATGTGTCATCTTCAGGAAGACAATGAGGATGGCGATTGTCAGCAGGATGGGGTTCAGCAACATGATGCCGGTCTTTTTCTGCAGGAGTTTGGCTAGAAAGAAAATCCCGAAGGTGACAGCCAATAGGAAAAATTCGTTTTCTAAAAAGTTCATTTGATTTTACGTGTTAGTTGGTGAACCCATCCGGTGACTACAATCACCAGCAGAGTGCTGATTATGGAAGCGGTTACTATCGGCCAGAACTCGGAGGCGATGACATCGAAGTAAAGCATGAGGGCTACACCGGGCGGTACAAAGAAAAAGCCCAGGTTGGCAACCAGGAAGTCGGACATACCCTGCACCCAGTGCAGTTTAATCCAACCCAATTTCAAGAATAGGGTGAGCAGCAACATACCGATGATGCTGGAAGGCAACTTGATACCTGTAAGGAAAACAATCAGTTCACCCAAAGCTAAGCATCCGAAAAGGATGGCGCATTGACGAATCATACTATTATAATACCTATTGTTATATGTTGAAAACGCTGCAAAGGTAGGTATTCTATGTATTGCTTGTTATCGTTATAACCTGATTTTTTTCATGTCGTTTGCAGAGTCGGGTAGGTTATTCCTGCCGGACGGGTAATTGTTTGTTGCAGAGGGGTACGTGCGCGTACACACGAATGCGGGGAACAGCTAATGTTAAATAATATAATAATTATGGACTGAACAGTAAAAAGACCGACATTTGCAATGTAGATATTGCAAAATTGTGTACTTTTGCGGCGTGAATAACACATACTGCCGATTCTTAATAGACAATTAAAATATCATGCAAAGATTAATTAATGAAATTGTTGAGCGCGCCAAAGCAAACCGCCAACGAATTGTTCTTCCCGAGGGTACGGAAGAACGTACATTGAAAGCTGCCAATCAGATATTGACTGATGGGGTGGCCGACTTGATTATCCTTGGAAAACCTGCTGAGATAGAGGCTTGTGCCAAAGAGTGGGGATTGGGGAACATCAATAAGGCTACCATTATCGACCCGGAAGACCATCCTAAGAAAGAAGAATATGCCCAGTTGCTTTGCGAACTTCGTAAGAAGAAAGGCATGACCATCGAAGAGGCTCGCAAGCTGGTTGTCGACCCGCTTTATTTAGGCTGTCTGATTATAAAGAATGGAGATGCTGACGGCCAGTTGGCAGGTGCACGCAACACTACGGGCAATGTACTTCGTCCTGCTTTGCAGATTATCAAGACTGCTCCGGGCATCACTTGCGTTTCGGGTGCCATGCTGCTGCTGACGCATGCTCCTGAATATGGAAAGAACGGCATCCTGGTGATGGGTGACGTGGCTGTGACTCCGGTGCCCGATGCAGAACAATTGGCACAGATTGCCGTATGTACGGCACGTACAGCTCAGGCAGTTGCCGGTCTCGATCCGAAAGTTGCCATGCTGAGCTTCTCTACCAAGGGCTCTGCCAAGCACGAAGTGGTGGATAAAGTGGTTGAGGCATTGAAGATTGCCAAGGAAATGGCTCCCGACATTGCCATCGATGGTGAGTTGCAGGCCGATGCTGCTTTGGTGCCGGAAGTAGGTGCAAGCAAGGCTCCGGGTTCTTCCATTGCCGGACATGCCAATGTACTGGTTGTTCCCAGTCTTGAGGTGGGTAATATTTCCTATAAGCTGGTACAACGTCTGGGACATGCCGATGCTGTAGGTCCTATCCTGCAAGGTATTGCCCGTCCGGTGAACGACCTTTCACGCGGTTGCTCCATCGAGGACGTTTATCGCATGATTGCCATTACTGCAAATCAGGCTATTGCAGCCAAAAAGAACGCTGAATAACTTCTAAATCTGATATATAATATGAAAATCTTAGTATTGAACTGCGGTAGCTCGTCCATCAAGTACAAATTGTTTGATATGGACCGGAAGGAAGTTATCGCCCAGGGTGGTATTGAAAAAATTGGTTTGAAAGACTCTTTCCTGAAGTTCACCTTGCCCAGCGGTGAGAAGAAGATTCTTGAAAAGAATATTCCCGAACATACTGTAGGTGTGGAATTTATTCTGAACACCTTGACAAACTCTGAATATGGAGCCATCAAGTCTTTGGACGAAATCAATGCCGTAGGCCACCGTATGGTGCATGGAGGCGAAAAATTCAGCGAGTCTGTACGACTGACGCCGGAAGTGCTTGCCGCCTTCACTGCCTGCAACGACCTGGCTCCGCTCCACAATCCTGCTAACCTGAAGGGTGTAAATGCAATATCTGCTATTCTGCCGGATGTTCCGCAGATTGGTGTATTTGATACGGCTTTCCACCAGACCATGCCGAAGCATGCCTATTTATATGCCGTGCCTTATGAGCTTTATGAAAAGTATGGTGTACGCCGTTACGGTTTCCACGGGACATCCCATCGTTATGTATCACAGCGCGTCTGCGAATTCCTGGGTGTAGAGCCGGCAGGAAAGAAGATTATCACTTGCCACATCGGTAACGGCGGTTCCATTACTGCCATTAAGGACGGCAAGTGCGTGGATACCAGCATGGGCCTGACTCCGCTTGAGGGGCTGATGATGGGTACCCGCAGCGGTGATATCGATGCCGGTGCTGTTTCCTTCATTATGGAAAAGGAAGGTCTGGATGTAAACGGTATATCCAACCTCCTGAACAAGAAGAGTGGTGTGCTGGGTATCTTCGGTGAATCCAGTGACATGCGCGACCTGGAAAATGCCGTAGCTGCCGGTAATCCGAAGGCTGTCCTGGCTGAAGAAATGTACTTCTACCGTATCAAGAAATATATCGGTGCCTATGCCGCTGCTTTGGGTGGTGTGGATATCGTAGTATTTACCGGTGGTGTCGGTGAGAATCAGGCAAGTGCCCGCTGGGGTGCATGCGAAGGCCTGGAATTCATGGGTATAAAGCTGGATGCTGAGAAGAACAAAGTACGTGGTGAAGAAATGGTTATTTCTACCGAAGATTCTCAGGTGAAGGTAGTGGTAATCCCCACTGACGAGGAGCTGATGATTGCTTCGGACACGATGGATATTCTGAAGAAGTAATATCGCTGTAATATCTCCCGGTTCCGGCTTCCCGGAGTCCGGATGTGGTTTCGCCCCTGCAAATATGTAATGTATTTGTAGGGGCGAAATGTTTTCCGAATCCTTTAAAATTGCTATCTTTGTTACTCGGTTAAAAACAATAAAGGCAATTTTCCGAATAACTTTAAATAAGAACTGCTTATGAAACGATTAATGTATGTGTTGTTCTTTGTACTGCTGACCAGCGGCATGGCCTATGCCCAGCAGGCGAAGTACGTGTTTTATTTCATCGGTGATGGAATGGGTGTGAACCAGGTGAACGGTACGGAGATGTATCTGGCCGAACAAGAAGGGCGCATCGGTGTAAAGCCTTTGCTGTTCACTTCTTTCCCGGTTGCCAGCATGGCGACTACCTTCTCTGCTACCAACTCTGTGACTGACTCTTCTGCTGCTGGAACAGCCTTGGCTACCGGTGTTAAGACTTACAACGGCGCTATCGGTATGGACGATAATAAGAGTGTGCTCCAGAGTGTGGCCGAGAGAGCTAAAAAGTCCGGTAAGAAAGTTGGGGTAACTACCAGCGTCAGCGTGGACCATGCTACTCCCGCCGCATTCTATGCCCATCAGCCGGACCGTGGCATGTATTACGAGATAGCCCTCGACCTGCCGAAAGCCGGTTTCGACTTCTATGCAGGCGGTGGTTTCTTGAAACCGACTACTACTGCCGACAAGAAAGAGGCTCCGAGCATCTTCCCTATCTTTGAAGAAGCCGGTTATACCGTTGCAAGAGGCCTTGACGAATATAAGTCGAAGTCTGTCCAGGCGGACAAGATGATTCTTATCCAGAAAGAAGGGGCAGAGCCTTCTTGCCTGCCCTATGCCATCGACCGCCAGGAAGGCGACCTGACACTGGCCGAAATTACCGAGAGTGCCATCTCTTTCCTGACCAAAGGCAGTAACAAGGGTTTCTTCCTGATGGTTGAAGGTGGAAAGATTGACTGGGCCTGCCACGGAAACGACCCCGCCACAGTCTTTGAGGAAGTGGTGGATATGGACAACGCCATCAAGGTGGCTTACGAGTTCTATAAGAAGCATCCCAAAGAAACGCTGATTGTGGTAACTGCCGACCATGAAACCGGCGGTCTGGGGCTGGGTACCGGTAAGTACGAGCTTCAACTGAAAGCCCTTGCCAAGCAGAAGCAGTCTCAGGATATCCTTTCACGTTCCATCACGGACTTACGCAAGATGCGCAAGGTTATCAACTGGCCGGAAATGAAGGAATTCCTGGCAGAAAAGATGGGTTTCTGGAAAGAACTGCCGGTAAGCTGGGAGCAGGAGAAGATGCTGCGTGATGCTTACGAAGAATCATTTGTGAACAAGCATGTAGTGTTTGAGGAAAGTCTTTATGCCAAGACTGAGCCCCTGGCCGTTGCCGCCAAGAAGGTGATGAGCCAGATTGCCATGGTAGGCTGGACCAGCGGTGGCCATACAGCCGGATATGTGCCGGTATTCGCAGTAGGTGCAGGTTCCAAGCTGTTCGTGGGTAAGATGGACAACACGGAAATCCCGAAACGCATAGCCAAGGCTGGCGGATACAAATAATAAAAGGTCACCACAGATTACACGGATTCTCACAGATTGGAAGCTCTGAAATCAAGTATAAGAGACTAATCTGTGAGAATCTGTGCTATCTGTGGTGGCTGTCAATTTATTCCTTAAGGTCCTTCTTTATAATTTCATCCATCTCCCGGATACGTTTCTCCCGTTCCTTGGCGGATTTTATTTTCTGGTCCTTGTATCCGGTATCTGTCCGTTCGGAGACCTCTTCGCTCCATTCCTCGAATTCATCCGTTGCCGGACGTCCGTGCGGGTCTATGTTCTCTTCGGCAATCGGGTCGTTTCTGTAAATCATATCATCCATGACGCTAATGTTTTTAATGTTATGATATTACTACAACCATGCCGGGAAAAAGTTCCGGTGACCTTCACTTTTTTGTAATCATTTATAAGAATAAACGTTTTATAGCGCGGGCAGCAGGTACTTCCATATTAGATTCAGCTCTGCCTGCATGTCGGGGATGTTGGCGGTGACGGCAATGACGGCATCCTTGTCCGGCAACACCAGTATGTATTGTCCGTTGGCACCATCGGCACGGTAGGCGTTGTGGCGGCAGCGCCACATCTGGTAGCCGTAGCCCTGCAGCCAGTCGCTTGTCTTGGCGCTCATCTTCGCTTTCTTCAGCATCTCCGGTTTCATGCCGGCGGGCAGTGAGGGCACTTGGCCGGCAGATGCCTCCTTTACCCATTTTTCGGGCAGAATCTGCTGTCCGTTCCAGTTTCCTTTCTGCAGGAACAGTTGTCCCATCTTGGCAAGGTCTTCCGTTTTGAGGTACAACCCCCAGCCTCCGGTATTGATGCCTTGCGGGCTTTCCTGCCACCGGGCGTTGACGATGCCAAGCGGGCGGAACAGACGGGGATAGAGATAATCCACCACTTTCTCGCCCGTCACTTTCTGTACGATGGCTGAGAGCATGTAGGTTCCCAGGCTGTTGTAGGTGTAGAAGGTACCGGGCTTGTGCTCCACGGGGAAGGCAAGGAACTCCTGCACCCAATCGGCGTCCGCCTTTTTGCGTACCGTTCCGGTGGGGTCGGTGTCGTGCCCGCAGTTCATGGTCAGCAGGTCGCGTACGGTCATGGCTGCCAGATTTTCGCTGACGGTTGCCGGAAGCTTGCCGGGGAAGAAGGAGATGACCTTGTCCGTCAGCTTCAGCCTGCCTTCGGAGGCAGCAAGTCCCACGGCGGTGGCGGTGAATGTCTTGCTGACGGAGTTCAGGATGTGAGGCTTATCCTCTTTCCCTTCGCCCATCCATTCTTCGGCAATGACATTGCCGTGTTGCACAATCATGATACTGTGCAGGTCTTGTCCGGCTTTCTTTACGGCATCCAGATATCTGTTCATGGCCTTGTCCAGCTTCGGAGTAGCGGCGGTGCGGGGCAGGCCCTTGGTCAGTTGGTTGATGGAAATCAGCTTTATGTCTTTGTCCTCAATGGCTTTCCGGACATGGGGGCTTGTCAGCAGGTCGGTCACTCCCTGGCGGTCCAGCGCCACGTCCTCATATCCGATGTGGAAGACGGTTTTCATTTCATCGTTGTCCAGTGCCGGGTGGTCTAAGAAAAGGTAGCGCTGGCCCGGTTGCAACTTCTCCAATGCTTTGATGAAGCTGGCCTCCTTTTCTTCGGCGGTTCTTTTGGGGCCGTCGTACCCGATGTAGGTAAACCGGTAGTCCTTGGAGGAGTCCATGCGGTCGATGGACGGCAGGTTGTATTCTTTGGCGAGCCGTTGCACCAGCTCGTTCACTTCCTTGCTGAAACCGGTGGAGAGCATGTGTCCGGACAGATGGCTGAGTTGCGGAATGCTTTTCAGCGTCGTCTCTATCTGCGCGCGGAACTCCTGCTCTATCTCCTTGATGTCCCATTTCTGCTCCATGATGGACTGTCCCGGATAGGCGGGGTTAGGGAACATCATCGGGTAGAAATAGCCGTTCTCGTCCGTCAGGCTGGGGCAGTGGGTCAGCGGACGCCACTTCACGTTCTCCCACTCGCTGGTGATGACGAGGTGCAGGCCGACGTCCAGTCCCGGATTTTCTTTCAGCATCTTGATGGCTTCTGGATACCAGGCTGCTACGGGCATCACTTCCACGCTGCGGGCAATACCCGAGCGGTAGGTCTGGATGCAGGCTTCGTTGACGGAATGCAGGGCACCGAGATCGTCAATGCGGATGACAAGTGTCGGGGCGCCGGATTGTCCCCATACCGGCAATGCTCCTGCTGCGAGCAGGCATCCGGCAATCATGTTTTTCAGTCTTAAAGGTTTCATGGGTGGTAATGGTATGATGGTTAACAGTTTGGAAATGCGGGTTATAGCTTCGTCTCTCCCTCCACAAAATTCTCAAGGAAGAGGTTCTCGCCGTCAAAGACGGCGTACGAGAAGTCGTTTATCCAGTCGCCGAGGATGAGGATGCGGGCGGTACTGCTCAGCATCAGGTCGAGTTCGATGTGGCGGTGACCGTAGATGAAGTAGTTGATGTTGGGATGGCTTTTCAGGTATTCCTTGGTGTAGAGCACCAGGTATTCGTTGTTTTCTCCCATGTATGCGGGTTCTTTCCCGTCTATGCGTTTCAAGCGGCTGTGCTTGGCCCAGTTCAGTCCCAGCTCCATGCTCCAGCGGGGGTGCAGGGCAGAGAACAGCGTCTGTAGGGTACGGCTGCGGAACATGGCGCGCAGCATCTTGAACTTCTTGTCCGGGTCGCCTAGCCCGTCACCGTGGGCAAGGTAGAACTCTTTTCCGAAGATTTCGGTGGTCAGCGGTTCGCGGTGTATCATGACGCCGCACTCCTTGGTCAGATAGTCGCCGCACCAAAGGTCATGGTTTCCCGTGAAAAAGTGGACTTCTACTCCCAGGTCGGTCAGTTCGGACAGCTTGCCCAGAAAGCGGGTGTATCCTTTGGGCACTACGGTACGGAATTCGTACCAGAAGTCGAACATGTCTCCCAGCAGGTATACGGCCGATGCCTTGTGCTTGATGCTGTCCAAGAAGTTGACCAGCCTCCGTTCTTGGGTTCGTCCGTGTTCGATGGCTCGTGAGCCCAGGTGAGCATCCGAGAGGAAATATACATTCTTCATTTTCAACTTTCCATTTTCAACTTTGAACTTTCAACTGATTTAAAGGAATCCCAGCTCCAGTTTCGCTTCTTCGCTCATCATGTCCTTGTCCCACTCGGGTTCGAAAACGAGATTGATGGTGGCGGAGGTTACGCCGTCGATGGATTCCACCTTCTGGCGCACATCTTCCATGATGAAGTCGGCTGCCGGACAGTTGGGGGCAGTCAGCGTCATGTCGATGGAGGCTTCTCCCTGGTCGGAGACGTCTATTTTGTAAATCAGTCCCAGGTCGTATACATTTACTGGTATTTCCGGGTCGAATACGGTCTTGAGCATGGAGACTATTTTCTCTTCTATTTCAAATTTGGTCATATTCGTAGGGTTTTATATATAGGTTTTCAAAGAACAAAGCTATGGAATTTAATTGAAAATGCAAAGGAACGCCCTCCTTTTCATTACTTCAGAAAGGGTTTGACGGTGGGGAAACACGCTTCACCCGCTGGGGGAACTCCCTTTACCCCTGGGGAAACTCCTTTTACAATAGGCGGTAAAGGTCTTTACAATATGGGGTAAAGGGCGTTACAATATAGGGTAACGGCTTTTACATACCGCGGTAACGGCTTTTACATTGGCTGGTAAATAGCAGGTAAATACAATGTGCTGATAGTTAGTGTTATGACCGCTTTTGTCTTTCGTATAGTATGTCCGTAACTTGGATTATTTATAGCAATCCTTCGTCGTTGAAGCTGTAATGGCTTCCGTCCGTGACGATGACGTGGTCGGTCAGGTGTATGTTCATGGTTTGGGCGGCTTTCCTCACGAGTTCCGTCAGCCGCTGGTCGTCGTTACTGGGGTGCGGGTTGCCGGAGGGATGGTTGTGGATAAGGGCTATCTGTGTGGCGCGTTGCAGCAGGGCTTCGCGCAGGATGCTGCGCACGTCGGCGGTAGTCTGGTCGATGCCGCCGCGGCTGATGCGTACCTTGTCTATCACTTTGGCGGCGTGGTTCATAAGCAGTACCCAGAATTCTTCTGTGGCAAGGTCGCAGAGCAGGGGATGGAACAGCTCGTAGATGTCGGCGGAAGAGCGGATGGCGGTACGTCCGGAGCGTTCCTGCAGCTTGCGGCGTTTGCCCAGTTCCAGGGATGCCATGACGGTGATGCTTTTGGCGGGGCCCATGCCTTTGAATCGGGAGAAGTCCCGCACCTCCCATTTGCCCAGGCGGTTGAGGTCGTTGCCGCAGGCGGCGAGTATGCGCTGCATCAGTGTCACGGCGGTTTCTTCCGTATTGCCGGAGCCGATGAGGATGGCTAGCAGTTCGGCATCGCTCAAGGCTTCCGCCCCTTTCTGCATCATCTTTTCCCGCGGGCGGTCCTCTGCAGCCCACTGGTTGATATTCAGTTTCTCCATATCATCCCTAATCCTTAACCCCTAATCCTCCTTATTTGTAAAAGTTCTTTTTGAACGCCTCGAACTCGTCCTTGCCAAGTATGCAGCGGTTCCACCAGGCGCGCAGGAACCCCGTCCCGTATCCGATGAGCTGGATGAAGGCGGCGGCGACGGAGTAGAGCCCGATGCTGAGGCTACGGTTCCGGATAGTGGAGTCCATGCATACCAGAAGCGCATAAAGAGCGATGGGCAGCAGGCTGTACGGGCAGAAGGGCGTTCCCAGCAGGAATATGGCCACTCCCAGGGTAAATGCAGCCGGCAGCAGGTGGACGAGTTTCAGAGATTCCGGATACTTCTTGTACAGATTGATGCGGGCAATCCCGGAATTGTGTACCTGCTTGAAGAATTTTCGGAAGTCTGTCCGTCGCTTGTGGTATACCCAGGCACCGGGGAACAGCCGGCATGTATATCCTCCCTTGAAGATTCGGATGCTGAAGTCGATGTCCTCCCCGAAGCGCATCCGCGAGAATCCGCCCAGGGCTTGGTACACTTCCTGCCGCACACCCATGTTGAAGCTACGCGGATAGAACTTGTCCATCTTCTTCTTCCCCCCACGGATACCGCCGGTGGTGAAGAAGGAGGTCATGGAGTAGTTGATGGCTTTCTGTATGTTTGTGAATGATTCGTGCGCGCGGTCGGGGCCTCCGAAGGCATCGGCGGCTTCGTGCTGCAGCTCTTCTTCCACAGCAAGGAAATAACCTTCGGGCAGGATGCAGTCCGAATCCAGTATTATCAGGTATTCGCCCTTGCTTCGTTCCACCCCGTAGTTACGGGTCTGCCCGGGGCCGGAGTTGGGCTTGTCATAGTAATGCACGTCCAATAGTTCCTGATACTTCTCTGTGACCGGCTTGCAGGGGATGGAGGAGCCGTCCTCCACCACAATCACTTCAAAATCCTTGAAACTTTGCTGCGTCAGGCTTTGCAGCAGTTCATCCACCTCATCGGGGCGGTTGTATACGGGGATGATGACGGAGTATCTCATGGGTATGGCTTTATGTTTTGGTTGTCTCCGCAAAGATATATCATTTAAGCTTTGCAGATGAATAAATGGAAAGAAAAATCCCCGGATGCCAAGTGGAGCACCGGGGATGATATGAAAAGGGCATTTGCCTGATTTCCAAAAGGGCTTATGCTTTTACGCGGCTTACGTAAGAACCGTCGCGCGTATCGATTTCGATAGTCTCGCCTTCGTTGATGAACAAAGGAACGCGGACCGTTGCACCTGATTCTACCGTAGCGGGCTTCAGCGTGTTGGTGGCTGTGTCGCCTTTCAGTCCCGGCTCCGTATAGGTAATCTTCTGCTGAACCTTGATGGGCACATCAGCATAGAGTACGGTTTCTGTAGAAGCGTCTGATACCACGTCTACTATCATTCCTTCGAGCAGGAAGTCAACACCGTTGATGAGGTCGTGGGCGATGGGAATTTGGTCAAAAGTCTCCTGGTTCATGAATTGGTAGTTGTCACCGTCATGATAGAGGTATTGGTGGGGACGACGTTCTACACGTACGTCTTCCAGTTTCTCACCGATGTTGAAACGGCGTTCCAGAACGTAGCCGTTCACTACGTCTTTCAGCTTGGTACGCATGAAGGTATTACCTTTTCCTGGCTTTACATGCAGGAAGTCGATGCAGAAATACAGCTTGCCATCCATGCGGATGCAAGTTCCGATTTTAATGTCTTGGGCATTAATCATACTTATAGTCTTTAATATTATTATATTGGTATTTACTTCTTTAGTGCTGGTTTGCGGGTGCAAAAGTAATGGAATTCGGTAAAAAACACAAAAACTTTTGAGAGAAAATGAGTTATCTCTTGGTTTATTTGAAAAAAGTACCTATTTTTGCAGCCCGAATTCGTGAGAATAATAACATAAAACAAGATACAGTAATGAAAAGAACATTTCAACCCTCGAACAGAAAGAGAAAGAACAAACACGGTTTCCGTGAGAGAATGGCTACAGCAAACGGCCGCAGAGTATTGGCAGCACGTCGTGCTAAAGGCAGAAAGAAACTGACTGTTTCTGACGAATACAACGGAGTAAAGGCATAATAGGCCGTTCTCGTTCGTATTAAAGAAATAAGGGAGCTGCAAAAGACTGATTCTGGTCTTTTGCAGCTTTTCTTATGTTTTGTGCCTGGTTCTCCGGAAAAAACTATTGCCAACTCCGTGTACTATGTGGTGAAAATTGTATCTTTGTCCCAAATAATGCATTATCGATTATGACAATAAAAGATTTTTTCTCTTTCCGGCAGAACCGGTTCTTCTGGGCGAACATCCTTGCGATGGCCGTTGTGGTAGTGGGATTGCTGTTCGGAGTGCTGAAAGGACTGGATATATATACCCGCCACGGCGAGGCTGTGATAGTGCCCGATGTGAAGGGCATGGGAGTGGAGGAAGCCGAGAAAATGTTCCGTAATCGCGGCTTGGTCTGCATCGTTTCGGATTCCAGTTATGTCAAGACTCTTCCTGCAGGCTGCATCCTCGAATATAATCCGGCAGCCGGACAAAAGGTAAAGGAAGGACGTACCATCTATCTTACAATCAATACGATTGAAGTCCCTCTGCACATAGTGCCCGATGTGGCGGACAACAGTTCGCTGCGGCAGGCGGAAGCGCGTATTCTGGCTTCGGGCTTCAAGCTGGCCGAGATACAGTATATTCCGGGAGAGAAGGACTGGGTGTATGGCGTGAAGTATAAGGGCCGTCAGCTTTCCATCGGCGAAAAAGTGCCTACCGGCGCAGTGCTGACGCTGATGGTGGGAGATGGGGGCGCCTTGAAGGCAGACTCCCTGGGAGTGGATTCCGTGGGAGGTACCGTTGAACCCGTGTTGTCCGAAGACTCTGCGGCAGATGAGTCCTGGTTCTGATAAACATCTGACTCCAATCGTAAATTGTAAATAGTCAAATTGTAAATGCCGTGATGATAGAAGAATTGCCGGATGATATAGATAATGATGAGCTGGACGACGTAGAGCCGGTGGGTGACGAGGCGCAACTCTATGAACACTTCCGTGTGGTGGTGGACAAGGGGCAGGAGATGATGCGGGTGGACAAGTATCTGTTCGACCGCTTGACGAACTCTTCGCGCAATCGCATCCAGAAGGCTGCCGATGCAGGCTTCGTGATGGCGAACGGCAAGGCTGTGAAAAGCAGCTATAAGGTGAAGCCGATGGATGTAATCACTGTGATGATGGACCGTCCACGCTATGAGAATGAAGTCATCCCCGAAGACATCCCCCTTGATATAGTATATGAGGACAAGTATCTGATGGTAGTGAACAAACCTGCCGGTCTGGTGGTGCACCCCGGTCATGGCAACTATCACGGTACGCTTGTCAACGCCATAGCCTGGCATATGAAGGATAATCCCGATTATGATGCCAATGACCCGCATGTGGGGCTGGTGCACCGCATCGACAAGGACACCTCCGGCCTGCTGGTGATAGCCAAGACTCCGGATGCCAAGACGAATCTCGGCAACCAGTTCTTCAACAAGACGACAAAACGCCGTTACCGGGCGTTGGTCTGGGGAAATGTGGAGCAGGATGAAGGGACCGTTGTCGGCAATATCGGTCGTAATCCTAGAGACCGCATGCAGATGACCGTCCTCCCCGACGACCAGGGAAAGCATGCCGTCACCCATTACCGGGTGCTTGAACGTTTGGGATACGTCACATTGGTGGAGTGTATCCTTGAAACGGGACGCACCCATCAAATCCGTGTGCACATGAAGCACATCGGACACATACTTTTCAACGACGAACGTTACGGCGGACACGAAATCCTGAAAGGAACCCATTTTGCCAAATACAAACAATTTGTAAACAACTGCTTCGACACTTGTCCGCGGCAGGCATTGCATGCCATGACGCTGGGGTTTGTGCATCCCGTCACCGGAGAAGAAATGTACTTCACTTCGGAATTGCCCGATGACATGACCCGGCTGATAGACAAATGGAGAGGCTATATCAGTAACAGAGAATTAGAATGAAACGCACGATTGCTATTGTAGCCGGAGGAGATACCTCCGAATTCCACGTCTCCCTGCGTAGTGCACAGGGGATTTACTCCTTCATCGACAAGGAGAAGTATACCTTATATATTGTAGAAATGCACGGACTGGACTGGCATGTACAGCTGCCCGACGGCGCCAAGGCTCCGGTAGACCGCAATGACTTCAGCTTCGTGCTGGGTGGCGAGAAAGTGACATTCGACTTTGCCTATATTACCATCCACGGAACTCCGGGTGAGGACGGCCGTCTGCAGGGCTATTTTGATATGCTCCATATCCCTTATTCGTGTTGCGGAGTACTGGCAGCGTCGCTCACGTACGATAAGTTTGCCTGCAACCAGTATCTGAAAGGTTTCGGTGTGCGCATTGCCGAATCGTTGTTGCTGCGCGGCGGACAGTCGGTGACGGATGAAGATGTGATGGAGAAAATCGGTCTGCCTTGCTTCATTAAGCCCAGCTTGGGAGGTTCCAGCTTCGGCGTGACCAAGGTGACGGCGAAAGAGCAGATACAACCTGCCATAGCCAAGGCATTTGCGGAAGCGCAGGAAGTACTGGTGGAGGCCTTTATGGACGGAACCGAGATTACCTGCGGCTGTTACAAAACAAAAGACAAGTCCGTAGTGTTCCCCATTACGGAGGTGGTGAGCTACAACGAGTACTTCGATTATGAAGCTAAGTATAATGGTGCGTCTGACGAGATTACTCCCGCCCGCATCTCGGACGATTTGACCCGCCGGGTGCAGACGCTGACTTCTGCCATTTATGATATACTCGGGGCCTACGGCATTATCCGTGTGGACTATATCATTACCGAAGGGGAAAAAATCAATCTGCTGGAGGTGAATACCACCCCCGGAATGACTGCCACCAGCTTTATTCCCCAGCAGGTTCGCGCTGCCGGAATGGAGATGAAGGATGTAATGACAGATATTATAGAAAACAAGTTTAAGGATTAATCATTATTCATTATGAATGCGAACGTGGAATTTGATGAAATCCGTCCTTATCATGATGAGGAACTTCCTCAAGTCTATGAGGAACTGATTGCCGATGCGGCGTTCCGGCAGGCAGTGGATACTGTGATGCCGGGTGTACCTTTTGAAGTATGGTCGCAGAAAATGCGCGCGTGTAAAACCAAGCTGGAGTTTCAGAAGACTTTCTGCTATGGGCTTCTGTGGAAGCTGGCGAAGGAGGCTACGGATGGATTGACTCTGGACCATACAGCGTTGCCGGACAAGTCGGCAGCATATACCTATGTCTCCAACCATCGCGACATTATTCTCGATTCCGGTTTCTTGTCCATTCTGTTGGTAGACCAGGGTATGGATACGGTAGAGATAGCCATTGGCGACAACCTGCTTGTCTATCCGTGGATTAAGAAATTCGTGCGTGTCAACAAGTCCTTCATCGTGCAGCGTGCGTTGACCATGCGCCAGATGCTGGAGGCTTCCGCACGCATGTCCCGCTATATGCACTATACCATCAGTGAGAAGAAACAGTCTATCTGGATTGCACAACGCGAAGGGCGTGCCAAGGACTCCAACGACCGCACGCAGGACAGTGTGCTGAAGATGCTGGCAATAGGCGGTGAAGGCGACGTCATTGACCGCTTGATGGAAATGAACATAGCTCCGCTTGCCATTTCCTATGAATACGACCCTTGCGACTTCCTGAAAGCGCAGGAGTTCCAACTGAAACGGGACATTGAAGGCTATAAGAAAACGACGGCTGACGACTTGCTGAATATGCAGACCGGACTGTTCGGCTATAAAGGGCGGGTACATTTCCAGACGGGTGCCTGCATGAATGATGAATTGGCGAAGATAGACCGTTCACTTCCGAAGCCCGAACTCTTTGCACGCATGTCTGCACTGATAGACAAACGTATTCATGCCAGCTACCGGATGTATCCCAATAATTATGTGGCGCACGACCTTCTCGAGGGGAAGGAGGATTTTTCCGACCATTACACTGCCGGGGATAAGCAGCGCTTCACGGCCTATATAGAACAACAGTTGGAGCGTATCTCCATTCCCAATAAGGACGTGGACTTCCTGCGCGGAAAAATGCTGCTGATGTATGCCAACCCGTTGAAGAATTATCTGGCGGCTATAAAAGAATGAATACATGAAGAAGTACTGTGATTGGTGGCTTTTGCCTTTGTTGGCCTGTCTGTTGACTGGTTGTGGCGATGATGATTATCATTATCCTTCCGTGAAGCTGGAGTTCCTGACTGCCTTTTCGGGGGCTGACGGCTATCTGCAGTCTGTTGTGACGGATGAAGGGGAAACCTTGCCGGTAGTGGAGGACAAGACAAAGACGAACATAGAGGCAAACGCCTCGGTACGTGTCATCAGTAATTATGCTTCGGAGGTAACTGCCGATGGAACTGCCGGTGCGGTGCTGTATGCCTTGAGCGGTGTTCTTTCTGTCGCTCCCCAAACGGCTGACAAGTTCGAGGAGGGCGTCAGGACAGACCCTACTGATGTGCTGGGTATCTGGATGGGACTCGACTATCTCAATATGACACTGATAGTCAAGGAGAATGGTGAGCATAAGTTCCATTTTGTTGAGGATGAAGTGATTGTGGATACTGCTATCGGGTGTAGTGAAGTATATCTGACGCTGTATCATGACGCAAAGGAGGAGGTAGTGTCTTATACCAGACGTGCCTACGCTTCCGTACCTTTGCGGCAGTATGCGGCAGTGGGTATACAGAAGGTTATGGTTCATTTCAGTGTGCACACTTATTCCGGTGACATCAAGACTTACGATTTTGTTTATAACCCTGACTAAAATGAAATATTCGATGAAGACATTGTTCGCGGGCTTTTGCCTCGTTTTTACCACCCTCTTTTCCTGCCAGCAGAAGGAGGGACAGTTCAAGTCTGTTTCGGTAGATGACTTTTCCACATTGATAGCCAATCCGGAGGTGCAGCTTCTGGATGTGCGTACTGTTGCCGAATACTCGGAAGGACACGTGCCCTACAGTATCAATATCAATGTGCTGGATGAGTCGTTTGAAACGATGGCCGACTCCACTCTGCAGAAGGACAAACCGGTTGCAGTATATTGTCGTAGTGGTAAGCGTAGTAAAAAGGCCGCTGCCATACTGAGCAAAAAAGGATATATAATCTATGACCTTGACAAAGGTTTCATCGGTTGGGAAGAAGCGGGCAAGGAAGTGGAAAAGTAATAGCGGTGCAGCTGAAATGCATTTGCTATAATTTCTTTTTAGGCGCGGATTACGCGGATTTCACGGAAAAATTTAAGAAAAGAATCCGCGTTTTCCGCGTAATCCGCGCCTAAAAAGAATAAAGTAGTCTTGTCCTCTGGTTAGAGGCTTTCAAGCAGTCTCTTCAGCACCACTGTTGCTGAAATCTCCCGGTTGGCCGCTTCGGGGATTACGATGGACTGCGGGCTTTCTATCACATCATCCGTCACAATCATGTTGCGTCGAACCGGCAGGCAGTGCATGAAGTAGGCATTGTTGGTAACGGTCATCTGGCGCTCGCCTACTGTCCAGGTGCGGTCTTTGCTCAATATTTGTCCGTAGTTGTCGCCTGTATAGGCCGCCCAGTTCTTGGCATAGACAAAATCGGCCCCTTCAAAAGCTTTCATCTGGTCATATTCTACGCGGGCATTTCCTACGAACTTGGGGTCGAGTTCATAACCTTCGGGATGTGTAATCACAAAGTCATAATCAGTTGCATTCATCCATTCGGCAAAGGAGTTGGGGACAGCCTGAGGCAATGGACGCGGATGTGGAGCCCATGTCATCACTACTTTGGGGCGTGCCGTCTTCTTATATTCCTCAATGGTTATCAGGTCGGCAAAACTCTGCAGCGGATGGCGTGTGGCAGCCTCCATGGAGAATACCGGCCGGCCGGAATGCTTGATGAACTGCTCCAGTATCACTTCGTTGTAATCGTCTTCCTTACTTTCGAAACGTGCAAAAGAACGTACGCCGATGACGTCGCAATAGCAGCCCATCACGGGAATGGCTTCCAGTAAGTGTTCCGGTTTGTCACCGTCCATGATGACGCCACGCTCTGTCTCCAGTTTCCAGGCTCCCTGGTTGATGTCCAGTACAATGACGTTCATGCCCAGGTTCAGTGCCGCCTTCTGTGTACTGAGGCGGGTGCGCAGGCTGGAGTTGAAGAAAATCATCATCAACGTTTTGTTACGTCCCAGTTCCACATATTTGAAACGGTCTTTTTTAATCTCGAATGCTTCGTCCAGTGCAGACTTCAGGTTACCGATGTCCTGCACGCAAGTAAAGTTCTTCATATTTACAGTCTTTTTAGTGTATCTATATCTTTGTTATTCGGCTGTCAAGGTCTGGTCTGTCCGGAACCTTCAACAATCCATTTGTATGTGGTGATTTCTTCCAGAGCCATCGGACCGCGGGCGTGCAGCTTCTGTGTGCTGATGCCGATCTCGGCACCGAGCCCGAATTGTGCGCCGTCGGTGAAAGAGGTCGGTGCATTGACGTATACGCAAGCGGCGTCCACTTCCCGGCAGAACCATTCGGCACGTGTCTTGTCGTCCGTAATGATGCATTCGCTATGTTTGGAACCGTACTCCCGGATATGTGCCAATGCTTCCTGGAAAGAATTCACGGTTTTAATGGCCATCTTGTAGTCCAGGAACTCTCTGCCGTAGCAGTCTTCAGTGGCAAGTCTCAACAGCTCGACGGGATATTTGTCACGCAGACTGTGGTAGGCGGGTTCATCGGCAAATATCTCTACATTGCTTGATTGTAGCGGCAGGCATAGGCCGGGCAAATCAGCCAGGCTGTCGGCTTCGATAATCAGGCAATCCAAAGCGTTGCATACACTGACACGGCGTGTCTTTGCATTGGCAATGATGGATGGACCTATGCTTATATCGCCATAGCGGTCGAAGAACGCATGGCATACGCCGGCACCTGTCTCTATAACCGGTACTGTGGCATTCTGGCGTACGAAATTTATCAGGCTGCTGCTGCCGCGCGGAATTATCAAATCTACATAATCGTTGGCATGCAGTAGTTCGGCAGTCGCTTCTCTGTCGGCAGGAAGCAGTTCTACGATATGTGTATCTACGTTGAAATGCTCCAGTACCTCGTGTATCACGCTGATTATGGCACGGTTGGAATAGTCTGCATCGCTTCCGCCTTTCAGAATACAGGCATTGCCGCTTTTAAGGCAGAGTGAGAAGACATCGAAACTGACGTTGGGACGGGCTTCGTAGATAATGCCTATGACGCCGAAAGGTACACTGACCCTTTTTATCTTCAATCCGTTGGGTAATACGTTCTCTTTAAGGACTTTTCCCAGAGGAGAAGGGAGGGCAGCTACGTTGCGGATGTCCGCAGCGATGTCCTGCAAACGGCTTTTTGTCAGTTTCAGGCGGTCGTATTTAGGGTCGGTAGAAGGCATACGCTCCAAATCCTTCTGGTTTTCACTCAGAATGAAGTCTGTTTTGTTTATGGCAGCGTCTGCAACAGCCAGTAATATTTGATTGATTTCTTTGTCGCTCAACGCTAACATGTTACGGCTGGCATCTTGTACGGCGACAAAAGTTTTGTTTAAGTTCATTTTTTTATTGAATATAGAGTGATAAATATGCAAGTATATATATTGTGGGATAGTATCCGTCTGTGGCTTATTCTATATATAGGTAGTCGTAGTGCACTACGGGTTTCTTTCCATGTTTTCCCATCGTTTCCCGTGCCTGGCTGGAGTCACAGTTGGCTTTTCCCACACCGATGGGTTTACCGCCGAAGTCGATAATCCGTACGATGTCGTCCTTCTCGAACTCGCCTATAACGTCAGTGATACCTACCGGTAGGATGCTTACTGCTTTGTCCGAGAAGAGCAGTTCGGTGGCACAATGATTGATGTGCAGTTCCCCTTTGGCAAACCCTTCGCTGTGTGCAATCCATTTCTTGATGCTCGATACCGGTTCCGGAGATGGAATGAAACGGGTATAGTTTAATTCTTCATTCTTCATTATTTTCACGAGGATGTTGTCCCGCTTCCCATTGGCTATGATTACTGTGATGCCCTCATCCGCCACTTTGCGGGCAATGTTGGTTTTTGTCAGCATACCGCCGCGTCCGAAGCTGGATTTGGAAGTTTGTATGTAGGAGGAGAGGTCTTTGCCTTGTTCTATTTCACGGATGACCTGAGAATTCGGGTCGGCGGGTGAACCGTTGTAGATACCGTCTATATTGCTGAGAATGATTAGTGCCTGGGCATCCATCATGGAGGCTATCAGGCCGGACAGCTCATCGTTGTCGGTGAACATCAGTTCGCTCACGGAGATGGTGTCGTTCTCATTGACAATAGGAATGACGCCGTTCTCCAGCATTACGGTCATACAGTTTTTCTGGTTGAGGTAATGGCGGCGGGTGGAAAAGTTCTCTTTCATTGTGAGCACTTGTCCCACGGGGATTCCATGCTCCCGGAACAGTTCGTAGTAACGGTTGATGAGCTTGGCCTGCCCTACAGCGGAAAAGAGCTGGCGCTGGTCTACGCTGTCCAACTTCTTGGTGGGGCGCACTTCGCTACGTCCCGAAGCAACGGCTCCGGAAGAAACAAGTATTATTTCTATGCCGGCCTTGTGCAACTCGGCTATCTGGTCCACCAAAGCGGACATGCGGGTGACGTCGAGAGTGCCGTCACGACGTGTCAAAACATTGCTGCCTACCTTGACAGCAATTCTATTGAAATCAATCTCCATTTTCTCTCTTTTCGTATTCACGGACTACTTCCATGGCGGCTTCGTAGTCCTTCTCATTGACGAGAACGGAAACATCTACCGCAGTGGCAGGCAGTACAACGTTTACTACCATTCCGTCTTTTGTTACAGCTTCAATATCACTATTTCCCAGCAGGCTCTTTACAAGTTCTGCTTCCCACGGTGAACCGGTGAACACCTCAACGAGTTTGCTTTTATCTTCTTCTTTCATGATGGTAAGAATTTAGAGGTTTCTGTCTTACAAATATAACAAATGTTTTTGTTTTAATGTTTAATGCTGACGGATTTATAGTTCAATCCTCTCAACTCTTATCGATTCATTCAGGAAAGTAGAAGCCGATTCTGTGAATTTCTCCTCCGATTCCGTGGTGCGGTAGACGCATCTTCCACCTTTGGTACATTTTTTGTCCATTTCCGGATGACGGTGAAGATAGTCTTTCAGACTGTCTGCCACCAGTTCCCCTTGGGTGACGGTCGTGATGCCGTCGGGCATGTATTGCTGTATCTTGGGCAGCAGCAGCGGGAAGTGCGTGCAGCCTAGAATGACGGTATCTATCTGTGTGTCTTTGGCCAGCAGGTTGCCGATGTTCTTGCGTATGAAGTAGTCGGTACCCTCACCTTGTGCCTCGTTGTTTTCTACGAGGGATACCCATAGAGGGCAGGCTTCACCGCTCACTTTGATGTCGGGGAAGAGTTTATGCACTTCCAGCGGATAGGATTCAGACTTGATGGTTCCTGCTGTGGCAAGCACTCCCACATGGCGGCTTTGGGTTATGTTCCCTATGCATTCTACGGTTGGGCGGATTACTCCCAACACACGACGCATTGGGTCGAGGCGGGGCAAATCATTCATTTGTATGTTGCGCAGGGCTTTTGCCGAAGCTGTATTGCATGCCAGGATGACGAGATGGCATCCCATCTCGAACAGTTTGGTGACTGCCTGCAAGGTGAACTCATAGACAATCTCGAATGAGCGGGTCCCGTAAGGCGCACGTGCGTTGTCGCCCAGGTAAATGTAGTCATATTGGGGAAGGACTTCCCGTATCTTGCTTAGGATGGTCAGTCCGCCATATCCGGAATCGAATATTCCGATGGGACCGGCTGCAGAAGGTAATGTCTGTTTCATGCGTTCTAAAGGCTATGTACCATGCAAAGATAATTCAAATTTCTCAGTAATGTATAAAAAATAAGCGCGGATAAAACTATCCGCGCTTGCTTTATCATAAATAATTCTATTATTTAATGCCCAATTGCGTTTTGACTTTGGCAGTTACATCAACGCTCTGTGCTCCTACGAATGGTATCGGGGTACGGGCTAAGTCAAAAATGTAGACAACACCTTCAGTTTTGCCGACAGCTTGGATGGCTTCGTCCAGTTTCTTATAGATGGGAGCCATAGCATCTTGCTGTGCTTTCTGCATACTTTGATAAGCTTCTTGTTGGAACTGTTCCTGACGTTGAGCCATATCCTGCAGCTCTTTCTGACGTCTTTCTGCAATGTTTTTCGGCAGAGAGTCGGCTTGTGCCAGGAATTCTTGGTACTTCTTTTGGAATTCTTCGTTGGTACGCTGCATTTCATCCTGGTATTTTTTAGACATGGCGTCCAAGTCAGCTTGGGCTTTGGTAAATTCAGGCATAACAGCGATTACATCTTGAGAATTCATGTGAGCGAATTTAGCTTGCGCCATAGCTCCCAGCGGGAGGGCGAACATAACTACGAGTAGTGCGATTTTTTTAAGCATAATGTTTATTATTTATTTGAATGATTATTCGTCGGGGGCAAATATAGCGCAAACTGAACGCAATACAAAATAAGCAAGCTTATTTTTAATCTTGAATGCAGTCTATATTCTGAAACAAATGTATGAAATTAATTTGAATATCCCAGTTTTGCAAGTACTTCATTGCTGACGTCAATACTTGGCGAGGCAAAAATGATACTTGATGCGGAAGCACGGTCTACAACTACCGCATATCCGTTCTGTGTAGCAATTTCCTTTACAGCATTGTATATTTCATCTTGAATGGGTTGCATCAGACTTTCACGTTTTTTATACAGTTCGCCTTCCGGACCGAAGTATTTGCGGCGTAGCTCGGCTGCCGATTTCTCTTTAGCGACAATCTCTTCTTCCTTTTTGCCTCTTTGTGTTTCAGAAAGGGAAGCAATCTGAGACTGATAGTTCTTGTACAGAGTCTTGGCTTCTTCGGAAATCTTTTCGACTTCACTCTGCCATTGTCTGGAGGCTTGTTCCAGTTGTTCATTGGCACGTTCGTAAGCAGGAATATTTTTCAGGATATATTCCATGTCAATCAAGGCGAACTTCTGTGCACCGGCTGTTATACTTACTGCAAACAGCGTAAAAAGGATCAATAAACTCTTCTTCATAACGATATTTATTTAATTGACGATGGATAATTGTCTATCGTCCATTGCTTAGAATTCTTGTCCCAGGATGAAGTGGAACTGGCTACCGCCATATTGCGAGGAACCCATTATTTTGTCGAAACCGTAAGCCCAGTCAATCCCCATCATACCAATCATCGGGAGGAAGATACGGACACCGACACCGGCTGAACGTTTCAACTCGAACGGGTTGAACTTATTGACATCATGCCATGCATTACCGGCTTCCACAAACGTTAACGCATAAATACTGGTACTTGTTTCGAGCATCAAAGGATATCTTAATTCCAGTCCGAGACGTGTATAGGCATAACCTTCAGAACCGTATGGAGTCAATGAACTGTTCTCATAACCACGAAGTGCGATACTTTCTGTAGCATAGCTGGAGTAGCCGGTCATACCGTCACCACCCACGTCAAACGTTTCGAACGGAGACTTTTTGTATTTGTTGTAATGTCCCAGCAAACCGAATTCTACACGTCCCATCAATACCGGAGTACGTTTAACGGTAATCGGATCCATTAACGGGATATAGATTTTGGATTTGAATTTCCACTTGTGGTATTCAATCCACTTGTGCATCTTGTTCATGTCTTCCTGGCTGCTGGTGCTGTACTTGCTGTAATCGGTACCGTCGAACAGAGAGAAAGGCGGTGTGATTTGTGCAGACAACGAGAACTCGGAACCTTGGCGCGGATAAATCGGGTTGTCGATAGAGCTACGGGACAAGGTCAAGTTGAGGCTGAGGTTATTACACTTACCGTTGGTAACCGGGAAGTACTGCCAGTCACTCAGAACATAGCGTTGGTAAGACAACTCGGCTGTGAATTGGAAATAGTCATCCGGCCACTTCAAGCGCTTACCGAACATCACTGCAAGACCATACATCTGGATAGATTTGTCCGGGTCGTAATAGTTCTCGTAGTTGTTGTAATTGCCGTAGTTGTACATACCGTAGCCATACATACCACTATAATAGCTGTTGTAATAGCTGTTCATGTAGGCCGAATTGTAATAACGGCTACTGATGTCGGTCTGGCGGGAATAGAAAGCCGATACGGAGAATGCATTCGGGCGTTTACCGCCAAACCACGGGTCGTAGAATGAAACGCTGTATGACTGATAGTATTTGGCATTGGTCTGGCCGCTGATGGTCAATGTCTGGCCGTCACCTTGCGGGAGGATACCGCGGTAGTTCTCACCCGGGTGAAGCAGGTTGGCCAGAGAGAAGTTAGTGAACTTCAGACTTAACTTACCGATAATACCTGTTTGTCCCCAACCGGCGGAGAACTCTACCTGGTCGTTGGCTTTGGATACAAGGTCATAACCGATGTCTACCGTGCCGTCTTCCGGTCTCGGCTGGATGTCGGGTTGGATTTGTTCGGGGTCGAAGTGTCCCATCTGCTGGATTTCACGCATGGAACGCATCAGGTCTTCACGGCTGAAGAGTTCGCCCGGACGGGTACGGAGTTCACGGCGTACTACGTTTTCATACAAACGGTCGTTACCGTTGATGCTGACTTTATTGATGGTAGCCTGGCGGCCTTCGTAGATACGCATTTCCAGGTCGATGGAGTCGCCCACGATGTTTACTTCCACCGGTTCGAGGCTGTAGAACAGATAACCGTTGTTGTAGTAGAGGTTGCCGATGGCATCGTCATCGGTCATTGTACGTTCTTCAAGTAACTTTTGGTTGTAGACGTCACCCTTCTTCATCTGGAGGAGGAAGTTCAGTTGTTCGGAAGGATACAGTGTGTTACCTACCCAGGTTACATTGCGGAGGTAGTATTTCTGTCCTTCCTCAATCTGCATGAAGATGTCTACCGTGCGGTCATCGTAGGGCTTGATACTGTCTGTCACGATGATGGCGTCACGATAACCCAGTTCGTTGTATTTGTCGATAATCAGTTGTTTGTCCGCTTCGTAGTTGTCCTCAATGAATTTCTTGGTGCGGAACAGATTGAGCAGCTTGCCCTTTTCGTTTGTTTTCTTCATCACACGCTTCAGCTTCTTGGTCGTGAGGGCCTCGTTGCCTACAATGGTGATTTGATGTACTTTCACTTTCTCCTTCTTGTCGATGTCGATGTTGACAATCACTTCATTCTTCTTTTCCGGATCATCACGTTGGGTGATGATTACATCTGCATTCTTGAAGCCCTTGTCGTCAAAGTAGCGCTTTATCAGGGTCTTGGCGCGGTCCACCAGGTTAGGTGTAATCTGACCGCCCTTTATCATGCCGATTCTGCTTTCCAGGTCTTCACGCTCCGACTTCTTCACACCGTTGTAGCGTATGTCGGAAACACGCGGACGCATGATCAGATGAATGGTCAGCCAAATTTGGTCGCCTTCAATCTTGTCTGCTGTAATTTCCACGTCAGAGAACAGACCGTGGCGCCAGTAGCGCTTACAAGCTTGTGTAATCTCGTCACCCGGCACGGTGATAGTCTGCCCTTTGGATAGTCCGGACAATCCGACAATTACATAATCTTCATAGTTCTGGGCTCCTTCGACCTTAATGTCGGCTATTTCATACTTCTTGGGGGTTCCCGAATAGAGTATAACCGGCTTTTCGGTTTCATCGGTGTTGTTTACGTCCTGTGCTGCTGTTGTCAGTGCGCAGCCGAAAAGGCAGACAAACGTTACGAGTATGGAGAAAATACGATAGTGCATCTTTTTATTTACTATTTTACAATTTACTATTTACTATTTGTGTGTCCGGTGATTAATTGATTTGCTCGCTGGTCTTGCCGAACCTGCGTTCGCGTTTCTGATAGTCACATATGGCTTTGCGTAGTTCTTCTTCACGGAAGTCGGGCCAATAGGTATCACAGAAATAAAGTTCCGAATAGGCGCATTGCCAGAGCATGTAGTTACTGAGGCGGAGCTCTCCTCCGGTACGTATCAGCAGGTCGGGGTCGGGCATGAAGTGGGTCGTCAGATGACGGGATATGAGCTCACTGTCGATTTGTTCGGGTTTCAACTCACCTTTCTGTACCAAACCGGCTATTTGCCGGGCAGCCTCCGTTATTTCCCAGCGGGAAGAGTAGCTCAATGCCAGCACCAGGCACATTCCCGTGTTGTGGGAGGTGTGTGCCACGCAAGTGTTGAGCCGTTGCTGTACGTTGGCTGGCAGTTTTTCAATATCTCCTATTACTCGGAAACTGATATTGTTCTTCATGAACGTCTCTTCCTCTATGGAGTCGAAGAGTAGCCCCATCAAGGCAGCTACCTCGTCCGACGGACGATTCCAGTTCTCGGTAGAGAACGTATATAAAGTAAGGTATCTGACTCCTAATTTAGCGGCTTCCTCTGCAATGACGTGCACAGTCTCTGCGCCGGCCTGATGTCCATAGCTGCGTTCGTGTCCACGCTGCTTGGCCCACCGTCCGTTACCGTCCATGATAATCGCCACGTGCTGGGGTATCCGGTTTAGATCGATTTCTTCCTTATATGACATCATTATTATTGTATTTCGAAGCCCAATCTGTTAAGACGTCCGCGCCATACTTCATTTTTGGTGCCGTTACCGCCGAATATCACCCAAATGAAGTCCCGTTTGTCTGCCGGGGCCACAGTTTTGTCTTTTGTCGGTTCCATTATAATGGAGTACGCGCCTTTTCCTTTGAATTCCTGGGGTAACAGGAATTTGGTTTCTGTCTTGCTCCATGCAATGCCGGTGATGGAGCTGTAGATAGCGTCAAGTTCCCCTCCGAAGCAATAGAACATGCCGCCATAGTACATGATGGCTGGGTTGTCCATGCCGGGACAATATGTGTCATACATGGTGTTGGCCAGGCTTGCCCAACCTTTGCCGTCCAATGAGAACCAAGGTGTTGTCTCTTTTTCGTTGGCTAGCGGCATTCCTGCCAGAACCACCTTCTCTACACCATTGCCGGTGCTGGTCTGGGTGGTGGATATGTTTTCGGTAGGGAATCCTGCCGGGACTTCTTCAAGGATAAGGTTGTCAGCAGTGTTTTCCGCTTCCCAATTCTTTCCGTCTTTACAGATGTTGAAATATTGCTTTCCGTTGATTTCCACAATACCCGAGAGCCGGTCGGAGAAACCATTGATGAGGACTATAACATTGTCTCCCAATGTAGTGACTTCTGTCCAGGCGGCGCCGTTGGTGGAACTGAATACTCTTTTGCTTTCTGTAACCATATAAAGCGCACTGTTATACTCTACGGCAGATGTCAGCTTTACGTCTGAGGGGAGGTTGCTGACATTGACTTTGCTCCAGTTGTATTTATCGGGCGCAGTCGATGTCTTGTAAGCAGTAGTGTTGGAAGTGTAGACAAATAGTTCGTCTCCCAGTACAACCGCTTTTTGCTGACCTGAATTGATGGTATTGGAGAATACATTTCCTCTTTTCTGCATGTCTGTCCAAACGAGTGAGTCCGGGTCTTGCAGATGTACATTAACTTTCAGTTTATATTCGCGGACTGTAACGCCGTCGGCGGCATGTGCTTTGAACAGCATGCCGGCATCGTTGTTCATGGCGGGTCTCAAATCCACGGAGTCCGATATGACGAATACCGTGTCGGTAGGCGAGCCTGAAGTTATCCAACCGGTAACGGTCATAGTATCAATCAGAATACGGTCAATGATGGTGTCTGAACCTACAGGCAATGAGTCTCTGTTATAGATGAGTCTATTGAGCTGGTCAATTGTAAATTTGTAATGTTTGCCATGTATGGTATCGATACCAAAAGCATGTATAGTAGCATCGGAGCTGAATTCATAATTGTCGTCAGAGTCAAGGCATGAACTTAGAGCAAATGACACAATAAGAAAACTCACAATTACTGATAGAAACTTTATTCTCATTTTGAAAGTTAGTGTTTATTTACAAGTTGCAAAAATAGGAACATTTTTTTCTATAAACAGCTTTACGGGGAAGTTTTATATAAAATTATAGATAATATCCCCCTTTTTCTCGATAAAAAAGCCCTGAAATGAGGCTATTGACTGTTTCTTGAGGCCGTATAATGGCGAAAACTCCTGCCAAAAGAATACTCTGTTGCAAATGGATATCCGTCACTGATTTCGGGTGCTTTGACGCCGGAATGAAGAAGGTACGGAGCTTCTTCCACAAAGATTTCGTCCCACAATCCGGCATCAATGAAGGATTGGAGCGTTTGGCTGCCACCCTCTACCAAAAGGGATTGTAATCCGCGTGTATACAGCGTTTCCATGATTTCGGGGAGTATATTCTGCCGGTAGTCGCTGACTGGCAGATACTCTACATTCGGTAGCGGAGCGTGCGGGGCTTCTGTAAAAACGAGGGTCGGCACGCTACCGTCAAATAGGTGAAGGTTGGGGGATAGCTTTTGTTGCCGGTCCAGCACGATACGTACCGGTGAACGACCATACCAATGGCGGACATTCAGGCCGGGATTGTCCAGTTCAGCCGTACGGGTACCTACTAATATGGCACTGTGCTCTGCCCGTTTCTTGTGTACCAGCATCGAAGTCAGCGGGCTGGAGAGGATAACCGGTTTACCGTCCGTGCGGGAGTAATCGATATATCCGTCAGAAGATTCCGCCCATTTCAGGGTGATGTAGGGGCGTCGCAAGGTATGGAAAGTGATGAACCTGCGGATGAGCTGCCGACATTCTGTTTCCAGCACTCCGACAATAACTTCACGTCCGGCATCCTTCAGTTTCTGTATGCCCCGGCCCGCAACCTTAGAGAAAGGGTCCCGGCACCCGATGACGATGCGTGGAATCTGCTTCTCGATGATGAGGTCTGCACAAGGAGGAGTTTTGCCATAGTGCGAACACGGTTCCAGGCTGACATAGATGGTGGAACGTTTCAGCAGGGACGTGTCTTTCACGGAACGGATGGCGTTGACCTCGGCGTGGGCTTCTCCACAGCGCACATGGTATCCCTCGCCTATGATTTTCCCGTCACATACTATTACCGCTCCCACCATCGGGTTGGGTGCTGTATTGCAAAGTCCGTTTTGTGCCAGTTGGATGCATCGCAGCATATATTTCTCTTCTTCTGAATTCATATCCTTGCTTGTCTTTTGGTTGAATAATCAAAATTAATGATTACTTTTGCAGCCCGAATAAAACCGGACTCCGAATGAATGTAACCGTTTCACATATCCGCAGTGCTTTGCAGGAGTGCTATCCTCCCCGGGAGGCAGCCAATCTTTCCCGTATTGTCTGCTGTGAAATGTTAGGTCAGAGTCATATTGACTATTACCTGGGCAAAGATATGATTTTATCTCCAAAGGATGAAAAGGAATTGGAAAGCATTCTTTCCCGTCTGTGCAATTTTGAGCCCATACAGTATGTGCAGGGTACTGCCCGTTTCCTGGGACGTACTTTTCGGGTGGCTCCGGGGGTGCTTATTCCCCGTCCCGAAACGGAAGAACTGGTGGAGAGGATGCTGGAGGAAGTCGCTCCGGCTTCCCGTATTCTCGACATTGGCACTGGAAGTGGGTGTATTGCCGTCACTTTGTCTAAAGAGTTGCCGGAAGCGGAAGTAACTGCTTGGGACATTTCCGGAGAAGCTCTTGCCATAGCCGGCGACAATAACCGCCTTTTGCAGACCTCCGTACAATTTGTACAGCGTGATGTCCTGACGTATCAACCGGCTGAGGATGAGTTCTTTGATGTAATCGTCAGTAATCCACCTTATGTTACGGAAACAGAAAAGCGGGATATGGAACCAAATGTCTTGAACTGGGAACCTTCGGGAGCTTTGTTTGTTCCAGACAGCGACCCGCTCCGTTTCTATCGGCGTATAGGTGAACTGGGACGGAGCATGCTGACGGTCGGCGGCCGACTCTATTTTGAAATCAACCGGGCATTTGGAGAGGCTGTCGCTTCGATGCTTCGCAAGCAAGGCTATACGAATGTCCGTATCCGAAAAGATATTTCCGGCAACGACCGGTACGTAATTGCAGAACGATGATAGAAATAACTGAAACTGAAGCTTTGAACAGAGTGGCGGCATATTGCTCCACTGCCGAGCATTGCCGGGCGGAGATTGCGGAGAAACTGCAACGCTGGGGCATTGCCTATGATGCCATAGACCGTATCATCAACCGTCTGGAACAAGAGAAGTACATTGATGAAGAACGCTTCTGCCGTGCTTTCATCAATGACAAATACCGTTTTGCCAAATGGGGCAAGATGAAGATAGGGCAGGCGCTCCAGTTGAAAAAGATATCCTCATCTGTCTATTGGCCCTATTTGAACGAGATTGATGAGGAGGAATACCACGCCGTCTTGCAGAAACTGCTGGCGGCAAAGCGTAAAAGCGTCCGTGCCGAAAGTGAGTATGAGTTGAATGGCAAACTGGTGCGTTTTGCCTTGAGCAGGGGGTTTGAAATGAAGGATATATGTCGTTGCATAGAGGTTTCTGAGGAAAATGACTACTCCGAATGAAAATTATCGGCTTTCTCTTTTTTATTCTCATTCTGTTTCCGTATTTTTGTGCCATATTTATCATATATAGATTAGTTTTGCTATGAAAACTTTAGAAAGATTGTTTGCAGAGAAGTTGCTGAAGATAAAAGCGATTAAACTACAACCGGCTAACCCGTTCACTTGGGCATCCGGATGGAAGTCTCCGTTTTATTGTGATAACCGCAAAACCCTTTCTTATCCTTCTCTCCGTAATTTCGTAAAGATTGAAATTACGCGTCTGATTTTGGAACGTTTCGGACAGGTGGATGCCATTGCCGGTGTGGCAACGGGAGCTATCCCGCAAGGTGCCTTGGTGGCCGATGCATTGAACTTGCCGTTTGTATATGTACGCTCCACTCCGAAAGACCATGGACTGGAGAATTTGATTGAAGGTGAACTTCGTCCCGGTATGAAGGTGGTAGTCGTGGAAGATTTGATTTCTACGGGTGGAAGCAGCTTAAAGGCTGTAGAGGCTATCCGCCGTGACGGATGTGAGGTCATTGGCATGGTGGCTGCCTACACTTATGGTTTCCCGGTTGCCGAAAAGGCTTTCAAGGATGCCAAAGTGCCTTTGGTGACGCTGACCAATTACGAGGCTGTGATGGAAGTGGCACTGCGTACGGGCTATATCGAGGAAGAAGATGTGGAGACTCTGAATGAATGGCGTAAAGACCCTGCACATTGGGAATCCGGGAAATAAGGACTTATTTGTAAAAATGTTAATATGGATAAAAGAGCCATTCGGATAGATTCTGTCCGGATAGTTCTTTTTTCTTTTTGAATACGATTGATTATGACGAAATTTGAGAGTGGAGTGAAAGTTGTACCGGCTTCACAAGAAGCTGTTTATGAAAAACTTTCCGACCTGAGCAATCTGGAGAAGGTGAAAGACCGTCTGCCTGAAGACAAAGTGAAGAACTTGAGTTTTGATGCGGAGAGCATGACGATAGAGGTGGCTCCCGTGGGAAAGATTACGTTGCAGATTGTGGAGAAGGAACCTTGCAAGTGTATCAAGTTTGCAACAACCACTTCACCGCTGCCCTTCAATCTGTGGATACAGATTGTACCCATCACCGAAACCGAATGCAAAATGAAGCTGACCATCGGCATGGATATAAATCCGTTTATGAAGGCCATGGTGCAGAAACCCTTGCAGGAAGGATTGGAGAAGATGGCAGATATGCTGGCGATGATACAATATTAATCATTAATCATTAGAAACAACGTGGCTCAGAAACTTTGGGAAAAATCCGTTCAGGTAAATAAGGATATCGAACGCTTCACGGTAGGCCGTGACCGTGAAATGGACCTTTATTTGGCAAAGCACGATGTGCTGGGTTCCATGGCGCACATCACAATGCTCGAAAGCATTGGCTTGTTGACGAAGGAAGAACTGCGGCAATTGCTGGCCGAATTGAAGAAAATCTATGCGATGGCCGAGTGTGGAGAATTTGTGATAGAAGAGGGAGTGGAAGACGTTCACTCACAAGTGGAACTTATGCTGACGCGCAACTTGGGTGATATAGGTAAGAAAATACACAGCGGACGTTCGCGCAACGACCAGGTGTTGCTCGATTTGAAGCTCTTTACCCGTGCAGAGATAAAGGAAGTGGCGGAGGCTGTGGAACAATTGTTCCATGTGCTGATTATGCAGAGCGAACGCTACAAGGATGTACTGATGCCGGGCTATACACACTTGCAGATAGCCATGCCGTCTTCTTTCGGACTTTGGTTTGGGGCATACGCCGAGAGCCTGGTGGACGATATGATGTTCCTTCAGGCAGCTTTCAAGATGTGCAACCGCAATCCTTTGGGTTCTGCTGCGGGATACGGTTCCTCGTTCCCGCTGAACCGTACGATGACTACCCGTCTTTTGGGATTTGATTCCCTCAACTACAACGTAGTGTATGCCCAGATGGGGCGTGGCAAGATGGAGCGTAATGTAGCTTTCGCCCTTGCCAGTGTGGCCGGAACCATATCGAAATTGGCTTTTGACGCATGTATGTTCAACAGTCAGAACTTCGGTTTTGTGAAGCTGCCGGACGATTGCACTACCGGCTCCAGCATCATGCCTCACAAGAAGAACCCGGACGTCTTTGAACTGACGCGTGCCAAGTGCAACAAACTGCAATCCCTTCCCCAGCAGATTATGATGATAGCCAACAATCTTCCTTCCGGCTATTTCCGTGACTTGCAGATTATCAAAGAGGTCTTCCTGCCTGCTTTTCAGGAACTGAAAGATTGTCTGCAGATGACGACTTACATCATGAATGAAATCAAGGTGAACGAACATATTCTTGATGATGACAAGTATCTGCTTATTTTCAGTGTGGAGGAAGTCAACCGCTTGGCACGTGAAGGGATGCCTTTCCGCGATGCCTACAAGAAGGTGGGACTGGATATTGAAGCCGGAAACTTCTCGCACAGCAAAGAGGTACATCATACCCATGAAGGCAGTATCGGGAACCTTTGCAACGATGAAATCTCTGCCTTGATGCAGAAAGTGGTGGAGGGTTTCAATTTTGAGACCATGCAAGCTGCGGAGAAAGAGTTGCTGGGCAGGTAAAAGGTCCTGCGGGTTCAAGTCCCGCTTCGAGTACTGTACTTTTATAAAAAAAAATTTGGCAGAAACGGGAAAACTGTTTATCTTTGCACCCGTTCTCCAAATGCGGAAATAGCTCAGTTGGTAGAGCATAACCTTGCCAAGGTTAGGGTCGCGAGTTCGAGTCTCGTTTTCCGCTCTCTTTGAAAGGATGCTCGAATGGTGGAATGGTAGACACGAAGGACTTAAAATCCTTTGGCCATTGCGGCTGTGCGGGTTCAAGTCCCGCTTCGAGTACTCGATTAAGCTCTGTGAATCATTGATTTGCAGAGCTTTTTCTTTATAGGGATTATTCTGGTTTATGCTTGTATTAATACGGATTTAAACGGGAATTATACTATTGAGTTAAACCAAGAGTTAAACCGAAATTGTAATGAAAGCTACAGCTAACGTATTGTGTTACAAGTCTAAAGTTCTTAGTAATGGTGAGCATCCTCTCATGCTTCGTGTTTGTATGAGTGGTAAGAAGAAGTATGTAAGCCTTGGCATCTCTGTAAAATCTCAGTATTGGGACTTTGAGAAGAACAAACCTAAGCGTAATTGTCCTAATCGTGAGCGGATATTAAAGGTTATTAATGAGCAGGAACAGAGGTATTCAGAACAGATACTTGAATTTAGTACAGAGCAGCGAGAGTATTCGCTTGCTACACTAATTGAGGCTACTACTACCACTCAGAAAGTTAAGACTGTTGGTGAACTGTTTAATGAGTATATAGCTCAACTTAAAGACGAGGGTAGGTTAGGGTATGCGCTCTCTGTACAACAGGTATATAATTCACTATACAAGTATAAGGGGCATCTGGATATTTACTTCTCTGAGATAGATGTGAATTGGCTAAAATCGTATGAAGTATGGTTGAGATGTTCTAAGTTGGCAGATAATACTATTGGTATTCGTTTCAGAACGCTACGAGCGGTTTATAATTTGGCTTTGACTGAGGGATTGGTAAAGCCAGACTGCTATCCGTTTAAGAAGTATAAGGTGTCTAAATTGCATAAAGAGACGGCTAAACGGGCGATAACCAAAGAACAGATGAAGCAGGTAATAGAATATGATACATCAGGGGGACGTTTCTATAAAAGATTGGCAGTTGATATGTTTACGTTCTCTTACCTAATGGGTGGTATAAACTTTACTGATATGGCATGTTTAACAGGTAAGAATATTGAAGGGGAACGTTTGGTTTATGTCCGTCAGAAGACAAAGAAGTTGATAATGTTACCATTGCAAGAGAAAGCTATAGAAATAATGAACCGTTATCGTTCCCCACAGCGTAGATATATATTCCCTATATTGGATAATAGAGAGCGTTCTCCACGTCAGATAAGGAATCGAATTTATGATGTGTTGGCCAATGTGAATGGGTATTTAGAGGATATTGGGAAGGAGTTGGGTATTGAGTTGAAGATTTCCAGTTACTGTTTGAGACACAACGAATTGTCTTTGCGATTGGAAATGAATAGATTGCAGAAAGTCGTTTCGCAATAGGTAACGATTTAGAAACGAGCGAAGTTCTATATTCTGCCTTGTTCTGCATTATATCAAAAGAACGCGCTTTCGAGTGCAAAGATACAATTTTTTCCGAAAACATTAGATGCGGATACCGCTTATTAGACATCTATTCGAAAAGAGAATTGTATTCTTCATCATTATTCATATGCTCGATTAAAAAATCAACCCATTCTTGAGTATATCCATAATTTTTATTCATTGAGTCATAGACGCAATATTTCGTATTTGTCCGTTCAGGATACTGGCTACCAGATACTGGTCTAATACCATATTTCTTCCAGCATCTTGTATGTGTATCCATATTGAATTTATCTACTTTTTTCTTACCTTTGGTAATAGTTTTATTCCCTAATGCTTGCTGAACCATTTCAACAACTGTACCTGGTTTAATTTTGTCATCATTCGCAACTGGAATATGCTTTTCTTTTATTAATGCAGCAATTCTTTCTACTTTCTTCTTCTCCTCCTCTGTCATTTTATCAAAAGAAAAGAATTGTATTGGTAACGCATCTTTGGACTTGTGATTCGCTACTTGAATTAAAAAAGCCTTAAAAGCATACTCTCCAGAGTTTAATACTTCGGTGGTTATTGAAGAGCGGTATTGGTTAATGAAAGACACAATACAATCATAATCTTTATTTGCTTTGGTAGCCATACTTAATGTTTCCGAAGATGGAAATAATTGTAAAGCAAAAGATAAAGATTCTCGCAAACAATATTTACTACCAAATTCGGCTTCTACGATTTTGTCAAAGTTCAATAGCATGGATTCACATTCTGCAAAAATATTAGAATCTAACTCTGGTAAGAATTTGTGCTCAATTTTATTTCTTAGTGGTATAAAGAATTCCAAGTTTTTGCGAATAGGGTTATTGCTGTCGACAAAATACTTTGCGACGCACGTTTTTAGTTCCCAATACTGTATCTCTCCGTTTACTTTTTTGTATCTACCATTTTTCTCTTTATAGATAGGCTTCACTTTTTTTCTTAAGAAGATACCATGCAATAAAGAAGTCCATGCGATACACATTAAAACGATATATCCCCCAGACTTAAATTTTACAGCAGGTTTGTTATATGTTTCGATAGCTAATAATGCCGAATCTAATGCCTTATTAAGGCAAGATTTTACTTGTAGTGGCAACCCTTTCATTTTTTAGTTATTTGCAAATGGAATGCTCTGCAGTCCCATAAGATGTTAATATACCTACAAAAATATGAATTTTAATTCAATCAGCCATTAAAATCCCAGTATTATTTCTCCAAAATCACAATTCTATTAGTTGATTTTCAGTTATTATAATGCAAAAATAGGGTACGATTACCACCCAAATAATCACGCAGACAGAAGAAATATACCGCATGATTCGGCATCTATAATACAACAATAAACATTTAGGCGTTCACCTTCAACAAGTGAACGCCTAAAGTTTATCAGCCTACTGCACTCATTTTATCTAATAAGTCTTGATAAGTGGCGACTTGTTGATAACGGACATGAGCATCAGAGATTTCGTTGAATAGCTTGGTTGCGCAGTCAATCTTGGCATTCTCTATTGCTGATAGTTGCATCTTTTGCAGTGTGCCTTTTGTTTCGGCAATGAAGAAAATGTGCTTCACTCCGTCGCGTGTCATGGCGATGGCCCAGTCAGGGGCATAACTGCCTACGGGTGTCGGTATCTGAAATGCTCGCGGCAACTTGGCGTAGACTGCCACCTCGTTGCTCTCGTCGAGGTCGTGGGCGAAGTTTCGCTCTCCCTCCGAGTCGGCAACCACATAGTCGGTAATGTGTTTCTTCGCCTCGTATGCTTTGGAGAACTCTGCCTTGCTTGCTGTGGTGAAGATGTCCGAATCAAATACACCGTCGGTCATATTGTAGTGTATATGCTCTACAATCATCGTGGCCTTTTGCTCGCGTATGATGTTCACGACCTTGCGGATAAATTCTTCGGGATTGTTCTTATAGAGTGCCATCTTTGCCGGACGCAGACCACGGAGAATTGCGGCAACACTGCGGCGTGTGAGGTTAGCACCCTTGGCAATCTCACCGATAAGGTCATACTTCACAGTCGTGGTGCTTACGTCGGTCAGCTCGTTTGATGATGAGCGAGTGTCGCCGAACAGCGTTGCATCTTCTCCGTCCTGAACGCCAACAACCTTTATATAGCGCAAACGGCGCACTTCCAGTTCGTCGGTATTGCAATGCTTAACGGCGTTGTCAATAAGCTCCTGTGAATCGTAGCTGACGGTGTAGACATACTGATGGTTGATTTCTTTCCATAATGCCTGAAACTCCTTTTTCGAGAAATTGGAGTTGAGCGATTGTGGCGGAATCTTTGTGTCGTTGCCGTTCTCTGTCAACTTCTTCAGCAATGACGGGTCGTAGATTGACTGTATCAGTAGGGTTACGCCCTCGGCTATTGGCTGAAGTTTGGTACCGTAAGGAGCAAGGGCTTCGGCAGCGACATCAGCATGATATTTTGGGGTGATGTTGCCATCGCTGTCGATATAATCGTTGTCTTCGAGGTACACCATGATGTGCGATGCCTCGCGGTCGTCGATGGTGTGAGGCTGACCGCCCACGGTGACAGTCTTACCCTCGAAGTAGTCGGACGATGCCTTGACGGCACGCTCGCGCAACGCCTCTTTGGTTTCCTTTTGGAGAGCCGAGGAGAAGTCGGCATAGCTCTCGTTGGCAATGACCGTGAGGATATTGACATCGTGAACGGCCTCGCCGAGCAATTCCTTGTCCTGACGCACGCCGTTGCGGTCTACACAGATACGCAGACCGCGCCCCACTTCCTGACGCTTGGCGGTGCCGGAGTTGCTGTGGCGCAGAGTACAGATTTGAAACACATTCGGGTTGTCCCAACCCTCACGCAATGCGGAGTGTGAGAAGATGAAGCGTGTCGGTTCATCGAAACTCAGCAGACGCTCCTTGTCTTTGAGGATTAACTCATAGTCGCTTGGTTCTTCCGATACATCGCTACCGCGCTTGGTCTTGCTGTCTACCATGTGCCCTTTCTTGTCTATGGAGAAATAGCCTCGGTGTGTCTGATAGGGATAGAAGCGGCGCAGGTATTCATTGTAATCTTCATCGAAGAGGTGGAACTCATCATTGACAAGCCGGGCGTATTCTTCCTCGAATATCTGTTGGAAGATGCCCTTTACCTCGTTGCCGTCGCTGTCATAACTGCGGTATTTCGCCACCTCGTCAATGAAGAACAGCGAGAGGCACTTGATGCCGAGTTTTAATAGTTTGCGCTCGCGTTCGAAGTGCGCCTTGATGGTTTCGCGAATCTGAACGCGCTGCAGATGCAGTTCGTTGGAGTCGCCGACCAATTCACCTTTGCGGATGATCTTGCCGTTAGTGAAGGTGACATAACCGACAGGCTGTGCATCATTGCCGGGGAAAATCTCGGAGATTGTGAAGTCGCGGTATTCGAGCAGTTCGTTTGACTCGATATAAAGCGAGTCGCCCACGCCCAAGGTCTTGACCTGACGACGTGGTTCACCGGCAGCGTTCTTCACCTCGATTTCGATGCGAGCCATTGGCGGTTTGCTGTGGCTCAGCACGATATTGTCAAGGTACATATAGCCGCTTGTCCCGCGCAGGTTCTTGATTTCAAAACCGATAACGCGGATGCGTTTGACGAGTTTTTGCTGATAAGCATCGAGAGCGTCGAGGGCATATACCGTGTCATTGTGTTTCTTGTGTGTTGCCGAGTAGTTAAGTACGAACAACGGCTTGAAGCGTTTGAGAGCCGTCTGTGTAGCATCGCCGCCCATCTTCTGCGGCTCGTCCATGATGATGATTGGACGGTTGGCCGCTATCACGTCGATAGGACGGCGCGAGGCGAACTCGTCGCGCTTGGTGTAGATGATGCGGCTCTCCTTGCTGCGCCCTCCCTCTTTCATCGAGGCGGCAAAAGCCTGAGTATTGATAATCATAACACTCAGTCCGGCATCGTGCGAGAATGCATCGAGTTCGTTCAGTCGCGAGCTGTTGTAGACAAACCACCGGGCTTTCTTGCCGTAATGCTCCATGAAGTGGCCTTCGAGCATACGGAAACTCTTGGCTACACCCTCACGGATGGCTATACTCGGCACTACGATGATAAACTTCGACCAACCGTAGCGTTTGTTGAGTTCAAACATCGTTTTGATGTAGACATAAGTCTTGCCGGTGCCGGTTTCCATCTCCACATCGAGGCTCACCGCTCCGAGTCCGTCGGTGGCGGCAAGAGCCTTAGAGAGAGGCACTCCCGAGCGTGTCTGCACGGCGTGGAGGTTTTCGAGTAGCCTTGCGCCGTCAAGTTCTACATCGGAGTTGCGGTAGCCGTCATCTTCACCGTCGGTTTTGAGATCGAGAGTACCCTCCTTACGCTTACCCAAGTCGCGGCGATACTGCGTATTGGCGCGGTTCGGCTGTCCGAGGAAGATGTCAGCGGTGTTCTGCACCGCATCCGTCTGATATTGTTGTATCTTGAATTTGAATTTCATAGCGGTTACAGATTACAAAATACGGCGGATGGTGTCTGGTGAATAATGCTTGAAGATTTGCTCGAAGTTGTCGAGAACGTTGTCGTTCTCGGCAGATGCATCGCGCATCACGAAGTAGATAGGGCGCAGCTTGGCTATCTCGGTGATAGTGGACTCGTTCACGTCGGTGTCGAATGTGGCGATAAGTTGGTCGCCATTTACCATAAACACTTTCTTGCCGTGAACTTCCTTTTCCTCGATGCGAGCCGACAACTCGATATTGAGTTCAGGGAGGACTTGGAAAAGCAAGTCGAGCGGAGTGCGGTCGGGCTTGACGTTGTCAACCGAGTTGAACAGAGTCTGCTCGGTCAGGTCGTCGGGCGTATAGTAAACGTCTTCCATATTCGACGAGTCAAGTTTCAGCACGCGGAAGCCGATGTCGAGGTCTTGACCTTGCAGACCGGCTTCTTCCTTGACTTTTTTTCCGGCACGGCGAATGCGCTCTTTGCCGATTTCGCAGATGTTCGCGTAACCGGCTTTACGTGCTTCGCTCTTTTCGTCTGTCACTTCCGGCAACTGCACCATGATAAATTTGCGATGCCCGCCGTCTTCTGCGTTGAGCTTCATAACAGCGTGGGCAGTGGTTGCAGAGCCACTGAAGAAGTCAAGGATGATACTATCAGATTCTGCTCCTATAGTAATAATTTTTGCAAGAACGCCAATTGGCTTAGGAAAATCAAAAACCTTATCAGAATCAAAAATTGTTCTTATATCTCTTGTAGCTTTTTTATTCCCCTCAACATCAGTCCAAAGATTTCCAGGCGCTTTAATACGGTTTTCAAGATAAAACTTTTGATATGGCACCCATTTTTCCTCTCGATTTTGTTTCCACTCGATTAGCCCATTTGCTTCTAATTCCTTATATTTAGGTTCACCACATATCCATCGGCTATCATAACCAGTTGGACCTTTTGGAAAAACTATTGTACCATCCGGCGCTTTAAGACCATAATACATCGTAGGGCGGTCTTCACGACGGTCTTCGCCGCCTGTTCTTCTTAATGAACGAGTTAAATATCTACCTTTGTTATCAGTTTGGTCGTAAATAGCAGAATCGTCTTCTGACATTGGTAAACCATTGATAGTGGCGAATTGTGATTTTTTTGAATATACAAGTATGTAGTCTAATTCGTTAACAAGTCCATCAAAACCGCCTCCTGTGGGAGTACCCGTAGACCTTGTTATGCAGGTAAGGAAATTACTTTCCCCGAACACTTCGTTACATATCTTCTTAAGATTCTCAACCTCGTTGTCGTCAATCGAGATAAAGATAACGCCATCGTCAGAAAGCAATTCACGAGCGACTTTCAAACGAGGATAAATCATATTTAGCCAGTCGGTGTGGAATCGGCCATTGGCTTCGGTATTGCGTTGCATCGGGTCGAGCATTTGGTTGCCCTCGGCATCAAATGCTCCGTTTCCGGCTTCGTATTCATCACGACCTTGTGCGAAGTCATCGTTATATACGAAGTCGTTGCCGGTATTATACGGTGGGTCAATATAAATCATCTTGACTGCACCGAGATAATTTTCGCGCAGGATTTTGAGGACTTCGAGGTTGTCGCCCTCAATGTAGAGGTTCTGAGTATTGTCGAAGTTGACCGACTCCTCAGGACAAGGGCGCAGGGTCATAGTGGTAGGTGTATTCGCCAAACGTCCCGAAGCTTTTTTGTCGGGCCACGTGAACTGGTATCTTTCTTCGCCCGATTCGAGAGCATCGGCACTCAGCTCTTCACGCAGCTTGTCGAAGTCGACAGCAAGCTCCGGGTGCCCGTCTTTGCCGATGCGCTCAGTGACGCACTGCGGAAACAATGCAGCAATCTTCGCCACATTACCCACCGTAGCGTCAGGACTTTGCATTTTCATTTTTTCCATGTATGAAATTCTTTATGTATTCAAAATCGTTATTGTAGTTGTATATTTCAGTCGATTGGCAAGAGAGAAAATTATGAAAAGCTTCATGCGAAAAATCAGATATTTCCATAAAAAGATTATTCATAAATGAATGTTCTTTGTAGTCAGAAATAATCAATAGTAAGTCAGGGAAAAGAGGAAAATTAACGACTATCCCCTTTTTGTTCAAAGTCATAGGACAACCTAACATTGGATTATATATTACGATAGGATTATCTGACGTACAAATATTCTTTTGTGGTGCATAACCAAAAAGCCAGTTCATAGAACATAGATGTTGAGAAATTTCATCTAACAACGTATCATTCAAGAATAAAGTCTCGGCATGAATGAGTGCGTCATTAAATTGTAAATTGAGTTTTTGTTGACTCAAAGATGGATTATTCTCAACTTTTGCAACAAGATGCTTAGTAATTTCAATAGTTTTATCATAAAATTGATGCGCAAATGATACTATTCTTTCTCGTTGCCAAGGAAGTCTATAATACTGAATCGCGATTTGTTTGGCAAAAATTGCTTTCTCGTCATCATAGATTGGAAAATATGATGCAGTTTCGGCTATACATTTTTCTTTCCGTGTAAATAATTCTTTTAGTAGAATACCGTACTTTGACTCGATTTCTTTAGCCAATATATCAACTTCTAACGAAAGTGTATTAACTGCTGCTTTATCTGTAATAAAGTTTTCGGGTATTTTGTAAAAATACGGAAGCTGACAAGCATCTTCAACAGAAGTATGCTTTTGTATGTTTCTTTTTACATCATAGGCATACAAAAAGAACTCTTTTGAATTCTTTTTACGTTTATGGTACCCAAAATAATTAAGGTAACATTGAGGTACGTAATGTTGTTTCTGATGTTCTTCTCCTTTACTCATTCCAATTCCCCTTTCAATTTCTGAATTTGTTTGAACAGTTCATTTTTGCGGCGCGGCTGACGCTCGGCTCTCATTTGGCGGTCGAGGCGGTCAATCTGCGCTTGCAGTTTGGCTTGCTCCTCGTTGACCTTGATTTGTTCGTTGAGCGACTTGTCAGACTCAACGACAAATTCACCGAGTGTGCAAATGATGTTTTGCCACGCGGCATCGAGATCAAGACCGTTGAGCGGTAGAGAGGCTTCGGTCACGTCGATGCGCTCCGACGTAAAAAGGTGTGAGTGCCAAACGGCAAGCTGCACCTTTTCCTCAAAGGTCATCGCCCACACGATGTGTTGCGGAATAGACTTGACAAGGCGAAGCAGATTGTCGTTGGAGATGGTTGGCTGTTTCAGCGCAACCTCCACGACAAAGATTTCCTTAACATCGTTGCCCGCAGCCATGGCCGGCATAGTCTTAGGTGCAATCCAGTTGACGAAGTCGAGATGCGACACCTCGGCATCGAACGCATCGCGCCACACCGGTTTCCAATCAAGCTGACGATAGAGTTGCGCCTTGGGCAAGCTGCGCTTTACTTCTGTGGACTGCGGCAGACCTAACATATCACCTCACAATTAAGAAACAGATTAACTCGAAGTCGTCAAGACCTGTGACCTCATTACCGAAAAGCGAACCTGAATCGCCTTCAAGGAAGGAGAACAGGTCGGTTTGCTCTTTCGTCTTGATAAGCGAGGCGATGGCGTCGCCGAGCAGTCGGGAGTAAGTGCCCATGTGTCGTCCGTCGCGTGTTTCGCCATTGAACTGACGGCAAAGGTCGAGCAATGGCTCTGACTTGCCCCGGCACAGGTGGCGCAGACGGTCGAGCAAATCTTTCGGGTTAAGATGGTCTACAACAACCTCGCTGTCTTGCGAGATATAGACCATATAGAACGGATGCAGACGGTTCTTGCGGTCGATGTTGATGTCGTTGCTTCGGTTCTTCAGCACGAAAACAACGCCTTTTGGTGCGCCATCCTCGGCAGGTATGAGAGCGTGAAGCCCCATCGGGGTATGCTCGATGTCGTGTCCCAGTTTCATATAGTCCATGAGGTCGAGGCGGAACTCGTTTAAGCCCAAGTCCATGATTGAGACACCGCTGTTCATTTCTTCGAGGTCAACGACTTCTTTTTGCAGTCGTTGCAGTTGGTCGCGGCGATATTTGAGGTCGCCCTGCTCCTCGACAGAAATAGGGTTGTCGTCGCCGGTGGCGGTGAGAACCGACACTTTCATACGTGCCTCGACGCGCCCTTTGAGATTGATGTAGTCGTCCAAGTCCATATCGGGCCAGTAGTTGACGAGTTGGATAACCTTGTTGCGCGAGCCTATACGGTCTATACGACCGAAACGCTGAATAATCCTGACAGGATTCCAGTGTATATCGTAGTTGATGAGGAAGTCGCAGTCCTGAAGGTTCTGACCTTCGGAGATGCAGTCTGTGGCAAACAGCACATCTATTTTCTCGGCAATGTTCGGATATATAGCCGCTTTCTCTTTGGAGATGGGCGAGAACAACGTAAGGACTTTGTTGAAGTCGAGCTTCTCACGGAGCTTCACGGTGGAGCGAGCTTCCACATCGCCCGTAATAAGGGCGGAGTGAAGCCCGGTGTGTTCCTTGATAAGCGGTGCTATATTCTCGTAGAGATATAGAGCCGTGTCGGAGAAAGCGGTGAATATGATAATTTTCTTGTTGTCGCCGTTAATAGGATGCTCAAACTTCGAGCGAATTTCCTCAATGAGCATCTGAAGTTTGCTGTCATGCTCCGGCGTGATGTCGGCGAGCATAAAGAGCAGCATGTTCAGGTTTTCAAGGTCTTTGGCAAGATAACTGCGCCACTGGATATAATCCATGTCGGCAAGGTCGATTTTCGTTTTCTTGCCGCCGATGAACACAGAATCTTCGCGCTCGTCGAAGTCAAGGCCGCCTTCAAACTTAAAGTCGTCCACATCAGCATGGGTGTCGTCGAAGCTGTCGATGGAGTTAATGGTCGCTTCGATAAAGTCCTTGATGCGGTTGAGCGTCAGGCGGAAAGAGTTTACCGAACTCTCCAAACGTTTGAGCAGGTTAATGCTCATAAGTTTGCGGATGCCACGCTCACGACCTTTGCGCGAAAGGTTGCTCACCGAGCCGTCAGCCTTGACAGTCATATATTTTTCGAGTCGCGACTCCAAGATAAAGTCGGATGGTGTGTATATGGCGAGGTTCAGTTCTGAAACCGACACATAGATGTCGTTGAAATTTACGGCAGTCGGCAAGTCGGTGAGTTTGGGACGGCGCGAGATTGGCTTCAATCTCGTGGGGAACTCGCCGATGTCGGTAGTATCGTAGTATTGTTGAATATGCTTTCGGCTTCGGGCTATGGTGACGCTGTCGAGCACCTCGAAAAAGTCGAAACTGAGGCTGTCAAGCAACGCCTTTGTGGTGCGCTCATTTTCGGGGAGTTTCGACCAACGGTTGAACGCAGTCTGTGCATCGCGGAAGATGTGATCAATCGGAGCGGAGGTGTTGAGCAATTCATCGAAACGCTCGGCATCCCCCTCGTAGGCGAGTTGAAGTTGGTTGCGCAGGTCGTTGAAGCGGTTGTTGACCGGCGTAGCCGACAACATCAGCACTTTGGTCTTGACCCCTGCACGGATAACCTTGTTCATCAACTGCAAGTAGCGGTTCTCACGCGGATTCTCGTCGTTCTCGTCGGTGGTGACTTTACCTCCGTTGCGGAAGTTATGGCTTTCGTCAATCACGACAAGGTCGTAATTGCCCCAGTTGATGTGTTCGAGGTCGAGACCGTTGCTCGTGCCGGACGTACGCGAGAGGTCGGTATGATAGAGAATATCATAGCGTAGACGGTCGGCAACAAGTGAATTGTTGAGGTAGTTACTGCGATATGTAACCCAGTTGTCGTGCAGCTTCTTCGGGCATAGTACGAGGACAGACTTGTTGCGGTTCTCGTAATACTTTATGACCGAAAGCGCGGTGTAAGTCTTGCCGAGACCTACAGAGTCGGCAAGGATGCAGCCGTTGTATTTTTCCAACTTATTGATGATTGCGAGAGCCGCATCGCGTTGGAAATTGTAGAGTTTGTTCCAGATAACGCTCGACTTGAAGCCAGTGGCTTCATTCGGCAGTACGTCTTCCGAAATATCTTCGAGAAATTCGCTGAAGATATTGTAGAGCGTCACGAAATAGATAAACTCCGGCGAGTTCTCCTTATAAGCGTTGGAGATGCTGTCTAACACCTTTTCTGTCACCACTTGCATCTTGGCGTTGTCGTTCCATACTTGGTTGAACAAGGTCAAGTATTGTTCGGAATAAGGCGCCTGAAATTTGTTGATCATCGTATAGGCATTGTCGCCACGCTCGCACCCCAACTCTACGGTAGTAAATCCAGTTATGGGCATATAAGCCTTTTCATCGACAACGGCAAAGCCCATCATGTGCTCTCCCGTCTGATTTGACTTGAAGCAGGCTTTCTTGCGAATCCACTCGGCGCACTCCTTGGCAACGGCCTTTTGGGAAAGTTCGTTGCGGAGCTTGATTTCAAACTCAGAACCATACAGATTACGCTCTCTGTTCAGACGAGGAATGTAGAACTCACGCTTCTGTTTATCTGCTTTCTCAGTGACAAAAGTTGGAGAAGTGAAGATAAACCGAAGCTCATCAACATCTTTCAACTGTGCTTTCAGTTCCTCAAAGGCATAGATGGAAAAACATGAAGCAGCAATGGCGACTTTTCCACCACTGCGCAACTCCATTGCCCAATCGTTTTTTAGTGTCTTGTTTATGTTATCTATGAGTTCCATCTGCCATTTTCCGTGTTGTCTCTTGTTAAGAGTGCCTGCAATGTTGATATTCAATGTTTTGAGCTGGATTATGCAAAACAAATAGGCTGTCAGCTGATGATATTTAGTGCTTTATCACCTGAAAGACAGCCTATTTTTCATAAAAATGTGTACCTTTGCATTGGATATAGTATCTCTTAACAAGAGATATTCTGTTTTGCTAAACGGCACTTGCTTTATAACAACTCTCTTAATATCTGTGTGTTCGCCTTATCCACGACGGAGTTATCCAGCGATGCCAGATAGATTTGCGTTGTCATTTCCGAATCATGCCCCATACCTTCGCTGATAATCGAGATGGGAATGTTCTTGCTTTTGGCTATGCTTGCCCACGAATGACGGGCCACATACAGTGTTAATGGAATGGATAGACCTGCTAACTTGGCAATCTCTTTCAAATTCTTGTTTGTACGGTAAAGTGCATTCTTGTACTGGCTACGGCTGTCGTATGGGTATTTTAGAATCGGAAGCAAGTAAGGACTGCCGTTATCAGCTTTGTGTTTGTCTGCTATCTCCTGCATACACTTCTCCCATTTGATGAATAGTTGCTGCCCGGTCTTGTGTCTTCGATAAGATAATATACCGTTTTGAAGGTCTTTCTTCTTTAGATAGGCCATATCAATGAATGACATTCCACGGGTATAGAAGGAGAAGAGGAACATATCACGGGCGAAATCCAATGCCGGATGCAAGGACAAATCAAGGTTCTTGATTTTCTTGATTGCCTTTAATGGGATTGCACGTTTGACGGTCTTGTCAACTCCCGTATAAACATGTTTGAACGGATTGCGGTTGCTCGTCAGTTCCTTTTCCACGGCACGGTTATAGACAGCCCGCAATATCCGCATATAGAACGAGCTGCTGTTCTTCGTTATCCCTTTGCCATGTAGCCACGCCTCGTACATCAGCATCAGGTCCGAGTCGATTTCATCCAGAAGTACATCCTTGTTCTCCCGGAATTGCATGAAACTTCTGAGCGTAGCGTAGTAGGTTTCGGATGTGCGATGCTTGCCCATCTGCTTGAGCCGGGCAATAATACCATTCATGAAATTGAACAGCGTTTGTTCGTTGGCAGACTCTTGAAAGGCGGAAATAATATCATCAGCGGTGTAGTTTTTCTGCTTATTTTCCCAATGGCTGACGATATTTCCCAATCGCTTGACATCCCAATTTATCCGTTCTTTAATGGATTGAAGATACCCGTTCCGCTCGTTGTTGGCGAGAATTATGGTAGCATTTTCTTCGTTCCACTCATCTGCATAGATACGGTAATCCGTCTTTAGCTGACGGATTACGCGCTTATGGATGACTTGGTAATAGATTGTCCCTTCCCTGCCAGCAGCTGTAGAAGGTCTGAACTTCACCTTGATTGAGGTCATACAATCAAACTCGGTTTATTTGCTCCCACTTGGCATACATCTCCCTCGAAAGTTCCACAATCTCTCGGCTCAACTTCACAAGGTCAATGGTCTGCTTTTCCAACTTGTAGAGCAACGCCATCGCCTTCTTCTCCGAAAAGTGGCAACGTAGCTCATTCACGACTTGATTGTAGTTCGTTCCTATGCCTCGGAACTGGGCGTGGAAGTCGGACAGTTTGGTGCAGTATTCCAGCATTACCTTGTCCACCTTCAGCACCTTGAACTTCTGCCCGAAGAAGTGTGCCTTGAGGAAGACGGCTTTAGCGTACACCTGTGATTCCTCATACATCGTGAGGAACTTGTTCCACTCTACATCATCGAAGCGCACCATCACGCAGTGCGTCTTCGGGTTCATTGCGGGATTCCTCCCGTACTTGCTGTTCTTTTTCATGTTGTCTTCTTATTTTAGTTTAATGATTCTTTCTTTGTCTAATCTCTGATTAAATAACTTGGAAATTATCCGACTGCGGAGGATAATTCTGCCCACGGCGGTGCAAGGATTTTCAGTTACCGGGAAAGCCCGGAGTAACTGAAAATATATCTTGCTGTGTCTTTGAAGACACGAAAATCCTCCGCTTGTCGGATTGGTTTATGAGAATAATGGCTCATCTGGTGTATAGGTCTAACCGATGAAGTGTAGCCACTGACTTCATCGGTTAGACCGAAATTCTCTCAGAGTTTGCGCCACTGCTCGATGTCTTCCCGATAGGTTTCAAGGTGCAGACGGGTGAGGATCTCGATAAGCCCTGATGCACTCATGCCGCGTCTTCCGAGACGGCGGACAATCTCGTCCAATTCGTCACGCACCTTTTCGCTAACGAACACGGGCTTTCGGTTGATAATCTTCGGAACTTGAAGATAGGTTGTGCGGTACTCTTCCAGCGACAACTTGCGCTGCTTGCTGCTGATGCGCTTCTGCGGCGTGATAGTCTCTTCCGATGTCATGACTTCTTCAGGTGCGATGACCTCTCCCGGCTTTTCTGTGGCGGTGGCTTCAGATTCCTTTGCGGCCGTTCCTCCGGGTTGTGCCAGTTCTTCCGGATTCAGACCGAGGTTCCTGTAGAAGTCGTCCATAGACTTCTCACTGCGGGACTCTCTGCGCCCCATTCTGTCCACGATTTCACGAGCCTGCTGCTCACTGATGTTTGGTTCTCTTGTCATTGCCATAAAACAAATTATTTAAGTTATTAACTGTGGTCTTGGTGTTCACCTTGACCGATTATCGGGAGCAAAGTAAGATGCTTTAGTGCAGTCAGTCAAGCACTTGGATTCGATTAGGCAATTTTGTGTGGATTTGCTTTATGGCAATAAAAACAATGGTGTAAACTTCGCTGATTTGCAGGACACAGGGAGTAGAAAAATCAAAGTCTCATTTACGGGCGAACTTGAATGAAGGGCCTATTGAGATTGGGCTACCATCTTAAATGTGGAAGTTTAGATGAAACAGAAAGCCTACCTATAAGGCTTATCCTGGCCAAGCCATACCATACCGGTGCCAAAGGCTGCCAGTTCTGAAAAAAGCATTGCCGGATGGCGGATTATCCATTCCTTTGCGGCAAAAGGAACAACAAAAGCACTGAATTATGGAAATAGTATCAATCGAGAAAAGAACCTTTGAGGCAATGGTCGCCAAGTTCGACCGGTTCGTCCGCCGCATGGATGCCATCGGCCATCGGCACGGCGAAAAGACAATGAGTGAGTGGATGGACAATCAGGATGTGTGCCGGATGCTGAACATCAGTCCGCGTACCTTGCAGACGCTGCGGGACAACGGCACACTTGCCTTCTCACAAATCAACCACAAGACGTATTACCGTCCCGAGGACGTGAAGCGCATCGTGAGCCATGTGGAGGACAGGAGAAAGGAAGCACGGTTCAAAGGACGGACAATATAAACAATAAACAAAGTAGAAAAACAATACCCACTAAATCCAACGTAATATGAATGAACTGATGACCAAAGACAACGAGTGGATTCTCCACTTCATGGGCAGCCTTGACCGACTGTTGGACAACTATGAGCGCATGACCGCTGACTATCGTCCAACATTGGGCGGAGAGCGTTTTTTCACCGACAAGGAAGTGTCAGCACGATTGAAGGTGAGCCGACGTACACTCCAAGACTACCGCAACGAGGGACGGATACCTTACATCCAGTTAGGCGGCAAGATTCTCTATCGCGAGTCGGACATAGAGAAGATGCTGCTTGACGGCTACCGCTCCGCCTACCGACAGACCGCCATCTGATTTCCTTGAAGGAGCGCAGTTTGCCGTCTGCCCAATAAATTGCGAGAGCAATAGACACGTCACCAAAAAGAAAAAGGAACGGCTTACGGATGAAGCATCAATGCTACGCTTCGTCTGTAAGCCGTTCCTTTCTTTTGATTTCCCGTCAGTCGCTTGTTTCCGTTGCCGGGTGCCCCACAAGCGTATGGTCGGCAGGGACAAGGTTTTCGGGCTGAATACGCTTCGCAGGAGGAAGATTCTGCCCGAAACGGCTTTGCCGCCTGACCTTGCCTCTGCCATCAAACCATACGCTACCTTTGCATCCGAGCATCGGAAACAAGTGTCTGACGGGATGAACTCAATTATACCATCGGTTAGTTCCTTTGCCACAAGAGACAAACAACGAAATCTTGCCAACACTCAGTTTACTGATTACATATCGTCTGAACAGCATACTCTCCTTACTGCGTATTCTGAATACAATGGCTATAACCATTTCAAGGCTGTAAACATCATAACTGATTCCATCGGCTTGCTTGACATACTGCATCGTGTCCGCCTCGTTCAGTTCCTTGTTCTTGTAGATGGAATGTATCGCCTTGCGAACATCGCACGAGAACACTCCGAACAAGTCGGCTATCTCGAATTGCGTCATCCATACGGGTGCAGTGGGCATACTCACCACACCGCTTTCGCTGATTGTTATTATTCCTCTGTTCATAATTGATACTGTAATTTGATGTTGTTCGTCTTTTCACTGTTTGGTTGTGTCTTTCTTTTCTCCATAAGTTTGTCCATATCTTCCGAGATTTTATCATCGGTCACCCTGGCATAGCCCTGCGTGGTCTTGATATTCGTGTGCCCCATCATCTTGCTGATGCTTTCAATCGGAACACCTGCCGACAGAGCCAATGTTCCGAATGAGTGGCGGCTCGCATGATAGCTGAGATTCTCCTTTACACCTGCCAATATGCCTATCTCGTGAATGCAGTACCAAAGGCTGTCACGATTGGGTAAAGGGAATACGGGTTCTTCGTCATTGGTGGTGTTATGCAGGGACAGTATCTGCTCCGCTACCGGATGCAGTGGCACGAAGGATTCCACATCGGTTTTCTTCCTGTTAATACGGATGTAACGTCTTCCCTCTGCGGTTGTTCCGATATGCGAGGGATAAAGCCGCTTTACATCTACATACGACAACCCGGTGAAGGCGGAAAAAATGAATATCCTCCGGGTAAGCTCTTGCCGTTTCTCCGGCATGGGCTGTTCCATTATCCTCTGTAGTTCGGCTCTGCTGATATGCTTCAACTTGTTGTCCGGCTTTTTCTCGTATGATACATCAGCAAGGGGATTGAAGCGGATGATTTCTCTATCCACGGCAATGTAGATTAGTCTGTTCAGCCAAGTAAGGCAATGGTTGATATGGCTTGCGCCACAGCCTTTGGTCTTCAGATAGAGTTTGTAGCCCCAGCCGAAATCCTCGGTGATGTCCTCGAAGGCAATGTCACGCATACCTAATGACAAGAGGTATTCATGCAGATAGGCTTGTGAGGACTTGGACTGACGGTAGGACGATGTGGAGTCTATCACTTCCGAACGGATCCGTAACCGTTCACGCTCTTCCTCTCCTGTTTTCATGAGTGTGGTGGGTACAGTTGCCACGCAGGTAATCTCATTTTTCAGCATTTCTGCCGTAACCAAGCCCGTCCCCTTCAACATCTTCTCGTAAGATGTTTCTATTTGGGTTCGTAGTGCGATAAGAAGATTGTTTGTCCTTGTTTCTTTGACCTCTCCGCTTTTCGTGTTCCAGTTATCCGGATTGCAGTAATAGCCCGTTGAGAATACGCTCTTCTTGCCGTCAATGGTGATACGGCACAGGATGGCGGTTGTGCCATCCGCCTTGACTTTCCCACGGTTGATATAGTATATAATTGAGAATGTGCTTCGCATAATTGAACAGTATTTAGTGATTAGAGAATGAGTTTTAAGTCTTTTGTGGCCTCGATGTATTTGTCCATGTCCTCAAAGAGCTTCTTCGGGGTCACGCGGGCATATACTTGGGTGGTTCTTATATCGGAATGTCCCAGCATCTTGCTGACGGTTTCAATGGGTACTCCGTTTTCGAGTGTCATCAGGGTTGAGAACGAGTGCCGCCCCATGTGATAGGACAAACGTCCCTTGATTCCAGCTTTCATCTTGATGCTTGTCAGACACCATTTCAAGGCTTGGTACTGGATTACGGGAAACAGTGTGGCCCGTGTGTCGTCCTTGTATTTTTCAATGAGGGCTATTGCTTCCGGCAACAATTTGACACGGCTGAGCTGCCCGTTCTTGCCTCTGCGGTATTTCAGCCACAGCGCACCATAGTCATCCCGTGATAAGTTGTCGGGAGTGATGGCCACCACATCCACATACGAAGTCCCGGTATAGCAGGCGAAAAGAAACATATCACGGACAATGGAGTGTACGGGACGGCATCCTTGAAGATTCACATCACGGATTTTCTCAAAATCCTCCCGGCTCAATGCCTTTGGTGGCGTTTCCTTCTGCTTGGGCAGTGGGTAATGCTCGAAATAGAACTTGTCCGCGTGTCCTTCCTTGAATGCCATACGACAAATCTTCTTCAATATGGCCAGATAGTGGCGCACGGTCTGAACACCCAAGCCTTTCTCGATTACAATGAACTCCTGAAACTCCCGGATGAATTGCTCGTTAAGCTGGCAAAAGGCAAGGTCGGAAACCTTGAACCTGTCACAGATGAACTCACCAAGACGGCGGCGGGTATAGATATAGGTCGGTGGAGTGCGATGGGATACATCTATACCGACACGGGCTTTGATTTCCTCGATGTGTCTGTCAAAGAGGGCCAACAAGGTCATTTGTATGTCCTTGCTGCCTTGGAATACATTCTTGACCGCAGTCGCATCGAAATCGGTCTTACGCTCCATGAGAGAGTTAAAGGCTGTGTTCACCGCCAACAGCAGTTTCTCGATTTTTGCATTGACCTCCACTGCCTCCCTGCTCTTTCCATTCAGACGGCTTTCACGGGGATTCCACAGCTCGGGAGTGCAGGAAAGTTTGCAACTGAACTGCGCCATCGTGCGGTTCACGGTTATTCTTCCCATTATCGGGGCTTTGCCCGACTTGTCCAGTCCGCTCCTTTTGAGGTAGAGCAACACCTTGAATTTTTCTACTTTCATACGCTTATATTTTTAGGTGCAAAGTTACTTGCCATATAAGCGTTCCTCGATATGCAAAATGCTGTGGATGAGCGCAAACAAAACGGTGAGGATTTCTTCTCGTTGCTTCCAGTTATCTATTCCTGTTCGGTAACTGCCCGGCTAACGATTTGGTAACCGAATAACCTCATTATTCCGCAATCATTTGCTTTTTCACCACTTGGCAAAACACAGAAACTATGCTCATTTCAAACGACTTACGTTTTATCTTCACCTGCCTGCTTTTCCTTGCTTAACCATTCACTTTCCACGTCGCTCGTCATTCTTATGCTACTGTATTGAAGCGTGCAGGAGTATCAACGTCTGTTATCTGTGAGTCTTTAGGGCATAGTTCAGAACGAGTAACACAGATATATCTTGATAGTTTTGAGAATGCTCAATTAGATGATGCAATGAAGCATTTACTCTAATTTATAATGCCGCTCTGTTGCATAATGGAGTGGCATTATTTATCTTTACGGCACTAATACAGATATGACATGATAACCTACCCAATACCAATTCCAGAGTTGAGGACGTTAGAGCCTATACTGGCAGAATGCTTTGGCTACAGACGTGCCATGTTCTTAAATGAACTACAAGCAGCATACCACCTTCATTACCCTAATGGGGCAGGTGAGGAGATAGTTTCCAAGTATCGTATGCCATTCCCGTATCTGGATGAATATGCGGTGGATAACGGTGCTTTTGACTATCACCGCTATGCCCCCAGACCAGCCTCAACAAGTACACTGTTTGATGCTGCCAGTTTCATCATGGATACAGAGCACGAAGTATTCATAACCCTATCCAATGATGAGATACTGACTGAAATATTGGAACTTCTGGAGGAGTATGGCGTATCAGATGAAGATGAAGTAATAGGAATATCCCTTCTGTTTGTAGCTGCCATATATGACAAGCATGTAAAGGATGAACTTCATACGGAGATTGCCATTTCAGAGAATACACTTCCGTATCTGGAACAAGTCCGTCCAGAAATGCTAAAGCTGTTTGAGTTATTGAATACCAAGAGATACTCACCTTCCAGAAAGGAGGAGGTAAGGGCACTAAATTCCATCACCATTGATAACGGGGTAAAGAAGATTAGGCTTGACAACTCCTGCTATTGGCTGACTGACTTGCTTGACAACTACCTGCATCTTTACTTGGGAGTTGACAGTCTGGAAGAGGCGCAAGCGGAATTGAAGGAGGTGTATTCAGAAAGGAAAGGCAGGAAAGCCAATAATGCAGCCTGCAACTTAATCATGTACGGTACATTCCATCTCTTGCAGAAGTGTTCAGCCTTAAAGACCAGAAGCGAGCAGATACGTATGACTTTAGGCTACATGGAGATATTATTTGAAGCGGACAGTTTCAATAATGACGAGAACTACACCAATGCCGCTATAGCCTACTTGGTGAAGCAAGGCTACAAACCGCAATGGAAGCCCAAGCGGATAGAGGACTACAATTTCTCTCCCAATAATCAATCCACAGAATACCTCTGGTAAGCAATATGCTGCCAATCCTCACAGACTACCATGTAATTACGTGGTAGTTTTTTTATATCCTTATAATATCTAACTATTTGGTTATCTTATATATAAAGAATATCCTTCAAATCGCATTCTATTCTTTATAACCCACCTTCTAAGTATTCCCCAACTTTGCAACGTAATCAGAAACGATAAGGCGCCAAGTTGAAGATTGCACTAATTTATAAATGTATTTATTAATTTAAAATTAAATAATAATGAAAAAGAATTATTTGACAATTAAAATTGTAGCTAATAATGAAGTAAGAAACATAGCTTTCGCTAAGGGTATTAATCGTTCCATCAACTTGGGCAATGTAGAGAAGATATTAGCCATGATGAAGGTCAAAGGCTACAGAAAGGCAGAGCAGATACAAGTCATTAAGGCGGAAGATGTAATTAAAACTGGCGATATTAGCTTGGTTGATATTAATGGGCAAGATATAAAGCCGGAAGATGCTGCCAAATATTTCCTTGTATTGGACGGTCAGCATAGGGTTATTGCCGCAGCCCTCTATAATGAATGGGCAGCAGAGAACGGAAAGGAAACGATAGATGTCCCTGCCATTGAAGTTGAATTGCAAGGGAATGAAACCATTGCCGAATATATCAATGAGATTAATATTACTAAGAAGGAATGGACTACCCCAGATTATGTACGTGGTGCAGCCAATATTAACCCAGACAGCGAATTCCTGCAACGGTATAACGAACTGATAAAGAGCGAGAAGAACCCAGACGGTTATCCAATCTCAACACTGAACCTTATCTTTTGTGGCAATAATAACGCCATATCAAAGTCTGACTTCTCTCTATTATGCTCTGGGAAGGATGAGAAAGGGAAGAAGGTGAAGAAGCCTATCATTCCAGCCTATAATATGGAGATAGGCAACAAGTTCATCCAAATCTGCAAGGATAAAGGCTTTGATGACAAGGATATTGCCAAGAGACACCTAATTCAGCAATTTAATAATATCAAAACAACTGCAGGAGACGCCAACGAAGCTATTAAGATATTCCAGACCATCACCCAGAATGACAAGGCGGCAATGTTCAATACGCATGGAAATCTGGATGAGAGTTTGGTGATGGAGCAGTTCAAGAAGATAAGAGAACGGAATGACAATCCTATTATCATTCCAGTTGAAGGGACTGGGACAGCCTCCACTGATGCAGATGAGGACATTCCTTATCTGGAAGCGGAAGAAGTCTGCTAATAAGAACCAGAGCCAATGTGAGAGGTTGGCTCTTCTGCTCCCAATTCTTCCAGAGTGGTGAATTTCCCCCATATAATAAGGTGGTTTACCCTAATAATTGAAGTTGAGAGTAATCTGTAGTCTGATTATTGGGGTCACAGACAGCTGTTTTCCAATCACCAAGTAGAAATGATGATAGAGTTGAAATTCCCAGAAAGTGGTGAATTCCCTCTATATAAAACGGTCAGTTACCCCAGTATTCAGAGTTTAGGATTATTTAAAGTCCAATAATTAGGGTCACAGGTAACATATTTAAAATCACAAAAGATAACTTATGATAAAGTTGGATATTCAAGAACGGGACGGTTTCCTCATTATGGACGACTTCCCAAAGAATTGCATCTTCAACAAGGTAAAGACGGGATGCGGTGCTACTACAATAGCGCTTACCAATGACGAGAATTACATTATTGCCGTACCTACAACAGAGCTGGTAATCAATAAGTGCTACCCACCTAAGGATAAAGACGGCAGGGACATTGCTTGGAAGAAGTCACAAATTCAAGCAGGCGTAAGTCCTACTAATGACAGACTGTTTGGTTTATATGGCAAGTTCACTAAGACAGTACAAATCCAGTTGAACAAGTTTCTTGCTAAGGACGGAGTTAAGAAGATAATCTGTACGTATGACAAGGTGGATAAACTGATTGACCTCATTAATCCGCTTGAATTCAAGATACTTGTGGATGAGTACCACAATTTGTTAAAGCAGTATGGCTTTAGGACAAAGGTAATAAATCAGATTATAGAGAAGTTCAAATGCTTCAAGTCTCATTGCTTCTTAACTGCAACTCCTATCCCAGAACGGTTTAAGCCCAAAGTATTTGCCGAAATGAAGGAATATATTGCCAACTGGCAGATAGTGGATAAGATTACAATCTACCCCTGCCCATGTGTCAAAGCAAGCACTACAGCAGTTAATGTTATCAAGCATTATAAAGACAACGGTCACTTTGTGTTGGACGGGATTAAGAGTGAGGAGGCATATTTCTTTGTCAACAGCGTAAGGGAGATTAAGGAGATACTTAAACAAGCCAAGCTGACCAATGATGAGTGCAGGATTATATGCGCTGACGACGAGATGAACCATTACAAGCTGGAAGGCTTTGAAATCTCCAGTTCAACAGCCCCAGTTAAACGGTTTACATTCGTGACCTGCAAGGCATTTGAAGGAGTGGACTATTATTCAGAGACGGCAATATGCTTTATCGTCAGTGACGGCTACAACAAGCATACCCTAATCAGCATTGACATGGATATTCCCCAGATTGCAGGACGTATCAGAACCAAGTCCAACCCTTTCAGAAACAAGATAGTCCATATATTCAATGCAAAGGCTGTCAACTACTACGTTCCGTTTGATGTGATGGAGGAGAGGATAGAGGACGAACTTGCTACTGCTCGCAGAAGGATGGAGCAACTGAATAGGGAGACTGATATAAAGATATTAAAGCAGCAGGATAAGGAGTTTGAGAGACTGGGCGTCCATACATATATCATCAAGAAAGGTGACAGATACGAAGTCAATGACATGGTTGCCCAGTTAAAGCTCTACCAACACTGGACTACACATATAGTATATAGGTCGTCCGAAGCACTGCAAGAGGCTTATAAGGAATTGGGGATGACAGTAACCAAAGGGTATGAGTGGAGTATCGCAGATGACAGCGTAGTAAAGGATGCTCTCAAACCGCCACAATTCAGAGACCGCCTCAAACGCTTCTGTGACTTGAAGGAGAAGCTTTCCCTAACGGACAATGAGCAACGGGAATTAAGGGTGATAACAGATAAATATCCATTCTTGGAGCAGGGATATAAGCAGCTTGGGCAGACGTTGAGAAGGCATAGAACCATAAAGGAAATTAAGGCATTGATTGAGTAGGATTGAACTCCAGACCATTAAACGGGTCTGGAGTTTCTTGTTATACCCCAACTCAAATTAGGTAGTCTCTAAATAATACCCCCCTCCCTTCCAGATACGGGAACTCTTTCCATACAGTTACTAAGACTGCATAAAGTGAAATTATGAGCCAGAAAGCAGGCATAAGGTGTATATTATGCGCTTTATTGTCATGTTACCCCTAATGTCCCTCACCTCTCTTAGATGGGAAATGAACGGTTTAACGCAATCGCATTCCAGACCGCAAACGCTTTGGTTACGGTATTACTGGCTACTACAGTAATGTCTGTGTATTACAGAACACAATTGCGGAAGTCTATGGGGCATTACATTATAAAGCGCCATTCCCTTTCAATTCATTCATTACTAACCAATAAATTATCGCTTATGGAAGATTTAAAAGCAATTCTGACGGTTGGTGCAATACTCGTTGTACCGTTCATTGCAGCCCCAAAGGTAATGTTTGCCATAGTGCTGTACATTATCATTTATATGGCATTCAGATGGAGAAATTTCTAATTATCAACTTAATAATTTACAGATTATGGAAGCATTACAGATTATGCCAGTCATGGCACAGAGAAGGAACGGCAATTTAGGCGAATTTGCAGAGGATGCAACGGTTGTAACGGACGATACAAAGGGGAAACGACCTCTGTTCATAGAGGCTAATACAGTTGAAGCGACTTTACAGCATTTGAGGGATGACTGTATAATTCCAGTATTCGCCAAAGACAACGAGGCTACATTGTCGCACGTCTCATTCATTGAGACGGTGCAGGATGCCGCACATACTTTCTTTAACGGTGAACGGATAGGGCAGCCGGATATAAGGGTGTCACACGTTATCAAAGGTCGTATTCCAGAAGCAATACATAAGCCTGCCAATCAATTATTGGAGAGTGACAAGACCATTTATTACGAGCGTTGCGCTTTCGTGATTGAAATACCTACCATCTACGAGACGGTGAACGGTAATAGGCTGACCCTTACTGTAGGTGGAGTGAGAGCCTATAACCATACCAATCTGTACAGTAAAAAGGGTGCAGAGCGTTTTAAGGTATTCATAGGCTTCATTTGTAATGTCTGCACCAATTTATGTGTATCTACGGACGGTTATCTTACTTGTTTGGAAGTAACCAATACCAACGAATTATATCGTGCCGTACTGGAAATGTTCAACAAGTACGACCCTGCCAAGCACATACATCTGATGCAGACACTTGGCAATGCCAGTATGACAGAACATCAATTCTGCCAGTTACTTGGGAGAATGAGGCTTTACCCACTGTTACCGCAAGGACAGCAGAAGGCTATCCCCAGAATGCTGCTTACTGATACGCAGATAAACAGTGTAGCTAAAGCGTATATCAATGATGATAACTTTGGCAGTCTTGGCAGTGACCTATCCATGTGGAAGTTCTACAACCTGCTTACTGGCAGCAACAAGAGCAGCTATATAGACAGCTTTCTGGATAGAGCCTACAACGCTACAGAACTGGCAACGGGCATTGCATCCGCTCTGCATGGTGATGAAAGATACAGTTGGTTTCTCTCTTAGCTGTATCTGGAATTATATCCTATTACTGGTTTCTCAAAACTGGAGATTATGCTACGGAATTTATTCTATGTGTTACTGGCGACTTTGGTATTCTTCATTGCAATGGCATTGTTTCCATTTATAGCGGTGGGATATATCCTGCTGCTGGGCTACGCCATTATCAAAGGATAGCTTAGTATGGAGGGCATCTATATAATAAGGTATAGGTGCTCTTTTTATTTATAAACCTCTTAAATATTAAAAGATATGGTAATAGAAGACAGTCGCGAATACAAGGCAGCGCAAGAACTTGAAAGAGCCTTAAACGATTATAGTTGGAATCCTAAAAGGTTTGCAGAGAGTACGAGGTATTATCACCGTACACTACAGCAGGAGCTTATGAGAACCATTGTGGCAATCATTCAGATGGTTGGTGATGAAAGCTATGGTACAGATCTTAGAAATCAAGCCTCACATGAACTTTGCAAAAAGATTATTGAGAGCGGTGCATTGGATGAAGCCTATTTGCCGTTTATATAGGCTTGAACGTAACAAAGGACATCATTAACTTGGTGTCCTTTATTTATTATATTCACTTCTGTTATTAGTGAATGTTTCTTTGATTATCAGCAAGTTGGATGTTCCAACTTGAAAATGATATTCACTTTTATTCATTTCATTATAAGACTGAACGTTATGTCACTTAAATATTCAAGTACAACCGCAGATTATCTGCAATGGAGCGAGGCAATGAACTTGATAAGGAAGTTAGCCAAAGACGGGAATTATAAAATCTCGCTTCTTGTTGCTCTGGGCTGTTTCACTGGCTTAAGAATATCTGACATTCTGGCTTTACGCTGGAAACAGATATTGGATGCGGAGGAATTTACCGTTATCGAGATCAAGACGGGAAAGCAAAGGACTGTGAGAATTAACATGCAGCTACAGAAGCATATCTGTGACTGCTACAAGCATATCAGTCCTATAGGCATAGACGCGCCTATATTGGTTAGCCGGAAAGGTACGGTCTATTCCATACAGAGGATAAATGTAGTCCTCAAAGAGGTTAAAAGGAAATATAGGCTGCATATAGGCAACTTCTCATGCCACAGCCTTAGAAAGACTTTCGGCAGGCAGGTCTATAACATGAACAGCGAAAGTTCGGAGCTTGCACTTGTCAAACTCATGGAGCTATTCAATCACAGTTCTGTAGCCATTACTAAGAGATACTTGGGATTAAGGCAGGAAGAACTACTTAATACCTATGACTGCCTTAGTTTTTGATTACTGGCGGTTGCGCTCACCAATTATTAAGAATGGAGTGGAACAGCCTTTTAAGCCAATAATTCAAGTTGGGAGTAAATTTATAAATTTCTACTTATATAGCCCTTTTACAAATTTGCTCCTAACCTTGATTTATGGAGTAGGAATGCCTTTCTGCATTTAATAAACAATAAGTTCTTGCCAATCAAACGTAAATTCGTAACTTTGCAGCAATTCTAACAGCCTAATGCGTTGGGAAGTTGGAAGGACATATTAGTTAACGAAGAGCGTTTAAGATATTATCCTACGTTGAAATCTGGACAATTTCATAAGTCAAGGATAATAGGCAAGAACGCTCACGTCAATGTTATATACCTATCTTATATTGGATAGTCTATATATCGTTTGGCGTGGGCTATTGTTTATTACTTGACTTAGGGCAGTCCAGAGCCTCAACGTAGTAATATTCAATGTTCCCACGCTTCTTTATTGTATAACAGTTAGTTAGGGGACACTGACTATAATACATGAATTAACCGTAAAGATACAGACTACTACTTATTAATTGACAACTCATTTATGAAGTGTGCAGCTATCGCTGTGTTCCTCACACTGATACAACTATTTATTATTAACTGCCACCTATTAGGGACGTAGAGGCATAAACAGATTTATAGCAATGAAGACATTAAGATTGATTGGAATGGCTATCGTAGCCGTAATTATGAGTGTTAACTTCGCAGCATGTAGTGATGATGACGAAGAAGAAAGTACACCTACTACAGAGAACATTGTAGGTCAATGGGTACTAACTTACGAAGAAGGGTATGAAATAGAGCCAGAATATCCTGAAGAAAACAGAGAATGGAGTCATGCACCTAAAGATGAATGCGAATATTTTGGTAATCTTACATTCAGAGCTGACGGTACATATACTGAATATGATTTGGATAATTCGGAATTAGATGAAGGGAAATGGGCATTGAGTAATAAGCTGCTGACACTTAGACCTATTGATGCCACTTATGCTCTTGATTTGAATGTTCTTGAGATATCCAACAGCAAGTTAGTTCTTGAATATATGGAGAAAGAGGATGATGGAGGGGTAGAATATGCTAAAATGACTTATAAAAGGAAATAAGTATTGAAGTATAAAGGCAGCATGGAATTAACTCCCTTGCTGCCTTGACTGTTTCCGCTTCTTGACTAATTTAGGCTTTCGCTTACTTGCTGCATCTTTAAAGAACTGTTCCAGTCTCTCTCTGGTAATAGGCAGGTAACTGACCTCTGTAACCATAGTTTCTTTAATCTCTTGTGGTAGGTAGTAGATAGTGTAACTCTTAGGAGAGTTATTCTTGGTAAGTCTCATAATTGTATTAATTTGATAATTGATAATTGAATTAATCTGATACGAAGTTAACCATATTACAGAGGGGAAACTAATGTTAATATCTCATTATTAAATACTGGAATGGAGAGATGGCTGTATTTCAACTATACACTACTTAGCCATTATAAAAGATAAAGAGATTAATGGAGAGCCCCATTTAACTCCATGTATGGACTAATACAACCTTTTAGAGAGGATATTTCAATTATAAGCCCCCTATTACAGAAATGTTGAATTAAACTTTACTGTTATTTCCGTTATAATGACAGCTTGTCTGCTGATATATTTGGGAGCATGGTTATTAATCATTTACCAAAGTTGAGAAGTGAAGTGATAATATTATTAAATACATAATGAGATTGTAAACTTATTTATTAACTAATCTTGATTTAATACTTTAGTTAAACCAATAGTTAAACCAAATATTAAGTATTAGTAAGTAGCATTAGATAAATTATTGATTTATAGATTAATATAAGCTCGAATGGTGGCCCGGCGAGAAGGACTTAAAATCCTTTGGCCATTGCGGCTGTGCGGGTTCAAGTCCCGCTTCGAGTACTCGATTAAGCTCTGTGAATCATTGATTTGCAGAGCTTTTTCTTTATAAGCTCTTGATATGAAAGACCGTTTCCCTATAGCGAACAAAGTGTTTCCCTTAATAGAACAAGTTGTTTCATTATGGCGAACACTTTGTTTCCCTTAACAGAACATTTCGTTTCATCATATGAAAACAGACTGTTTTTCCTTATTGGAACAAACTGTTTCTCTATACTTGAACAAAGTGTTCATCTCTGTGAACTAACAAACTAACTATAATACTATAGTAGATGATATGCGCGTGGCACTTGGTAATATGTGCTTGCAGATGAAATAAAAGAATCTATATAAATAGCCTCCTCTTTATTGTTCAGAACAGCTTGGGGCGTTTGTTATTGAACCGATAGCCGATACCCAACATCAGATAATTGGGCTCATGAAATTCCCGGAGGTTATATCCTATATGGAGATACGAATTGCGTGTTACGTCTATTTTCAGGGCAAGAATCTGATAGAAAGACTTCATGTCACCGCCGCCGTGCAGAACATTGGCTCCCAGACCGATACCTACCGTGAAGTAAGGCATGACAAATTCTCCGCGGGCGGATAAGCCCAATGCCATCTGCTTCTTGGCGGGCGGAGTATAGAAGCCGTTCTCTTCTTCGTACGATTCTTTCATGTTCGCACTGTGGTCGTATACGCCGTCCAGCGCCACACCGGCACGGAATTTATAGCCGAAGTTGTACATGGGTGCAAAGCTGAAACCGAACACGTTGTAAGTGCCGGGTGCGGGTACCTGGCCACTACTGCCCTCATGGGCCACTGCTTTCTTTCGCCAGGAGCCGAACAAAGTCAAGTCGTAGCTGACGTGGCGGGGGAATGGAGGAACGATAGGGCGTTGCCATGATTGGGCGAGTTCATCTGCTCTGCGGTTAAAGTTATATACCAGTCCCACTTTGCAGTCCACCGTGTTCAGGCCGGAGTTGGGATATTGGGTGTTTCCGTTGGAAAAGTGGCTTCCGGTAGCTCCTATCATCAAGTCGAACTTGGGGGAGAGTGCCCACTTTAAGTAGAGGTTCACATTGAGATAGGCATTCACTTTCGAGCCGATAATCTGGTTCTCCGGGTTGTCATATTCATCGTAGGGTTTCCAGCCGAACGATGCGCCGAAGTTCCATTCATAGTTCAAGGATATGCGGGGGCTGAATTGGGCGATGCGTCCCCCTTGAAACAGATAGACCGCCAGCGGGTTGCCCAGCTCTTCCGGATTGCCGAAGTTGAAATAGCCGACTCCAATCCCTTGATAGGCTCCTATATAAGCCTGGTCGGCAACGGTGTGGGGACGGAGCTGGAAGGAGTATTTCAGATGGCCGGCATAGGCATTTTTCATGGCCTTGTATTGGTGGTTGGAGTACTCCAGAAAAGGGTTGGTCTGAAAAATATAGCCAGCACGCCCTTCTACGCCTAATCTGTGGATGAAGCGCTGTGAGAAAGGGAGTGTGTCCCGTTTGTATTCCGAATGGCTATCGGATGTCCATTGTTGGGCGTATATTGTATCAGACAAGAAAAGTACCGCTCCTAAGAAAGCCAGTATTTTCCATATCTGCATGCTATTTTTCATATGCCGTGTCGGTCTTTCTTGTTTATAAATGTTCCGAGTGAAGTTTAATTTCGTGCAAATATAGTTTTTTTATCCTTTTGACATTCACAATGAGACAACTATTTGTAAAAAGAGGGGGTAAAACTGAAATCGCCAATAGAATGGCCGACTTCGGTTTTACCCCCTTCTTATTCATTCACCCGGATGCTGTCTTATGATTCGGATGCTGGGTGGCGAGCATTATTTCCGGTCGTTCTCCCGGATTTCCACCCGGCGGATTTTCCCGCTGATGGTTTTGGGGAGCTCATCAACAAATTCGATGACACGTGGGTATTTGTAGGGAGCCGTCACTTTCTTCACATGGTTCTGCAACTCCTTGACAAGCCCTTCTCCAGCGCGTGCCTTGTACTCTTTTGCCAACACAATCGTAGCTTTTACCACTTGGCCGCGGATTTCATCGGGCACACCGGTAATGGCACATTCCACTACGGCTGGGTGGGTCATCAATGCACTTTCCACTTCGAACGGACCGATGCGGTAGCCGCTACTTTTGATGACGTCGTCGGCGCGGCCTACGAACCAGAGGTAGCCGTCTTCGTCCTTCCAGGCTACGTCTCCCGTGTAGTAAATGCCGTTGTTCCATGCCTCGTGGGTGCGGTTGGCATCGCGGTAGTATTCCTTGAACAATCCCAGCGGTTTGCCTTTGTCGGTACGGATTACAATCTGTCCCTGCTCACCGGCTTCCACGGAACGTCCTTCGTGGTCTATCAGGTCTACCTCGTATTGCGGATTGGGCAATCCCATGCTGCCGGGTTTCGGTTCCATCCATGGCATGGTGGCAACGGTAAGGGTCGTTTCGGTCTGTCCGAATCCCTCCATCAGCTTGATGCCCGTCAACTTCTTGAAGGTCTCGAATACGGCGGGGTTCAATGCTTCTCCGGCGATGGTGCAGTATTCCAGACTGGATAGGTCGTACTTCGTGAGGTCTTCGTGAATGAGGAATCGAAAGATGGTGGGCGGCGCACAAAGCGACGTGACGTGATAATCTTGTATCTTCTCCAGTATGGCTGCGGGAGTGAATTTCTCGTGGTCGTATACAAATACGTTGGCGCCGGCAATCCATTGTCCGTAGAGCTTGCCCCACACGGCTTTTCCCCAACCGGTGTCGGCAATGGTGAGGTGTAGGCTGCTCTCTTTCAGGTTGTGCCAGAAGCTGCCGGTGACGATGTGTCCCAACGGATAGGTGAAGTCGTGGGCCACCATTTTGGGCTCTCCGGTAGTGCCGCTGGTGAAGTACATCAGGGAGATGTCATCGTTCGTATTCGGATGTTCAGGTTTCACGAAAGGAGCGGCAGCCTCGATACCTTTGTGAAAGTCTTCGAATCCTTCGGGAATTTCCGGCCCGACGCTTACGAGGCGTTTCACAGAAGGAGACTCCGGCATGGCTGCCGTGATATGGTCGGTGATGACGCTTTCGCCGGCGCAGACTATCATCTTGATGTCTGCGGCGTTGCAACGGTATACGATGTCTTTCTTCGTCAGCAGGTGGGTGGCGGGAATCACCACTGCACCGAGTTTGTGTAGTGCCACAATGCTGAACCAGAATTCGTAACGGCGCTTCAGTATCAGCATCACCATGTCTCCGTGGCCGATGCCGAGGCTTTGGAAATAGGAAGCCGTCATGTCTGTGTACCGTTTCATGTCGGCAAAGGTAAATTGCCGGCATTCGCCCTGGTCATTGGTCCACAACAGTGCGGGTTTGTCGGGTTGCTCGGCGGCCCAGGCATCCACTACGTCGTAGCCGAAGTTGAAATTCTCCGGTACGTTTATCTTCAAGTTCTTGATGAAGTCCTCCTGTGAGGTGAAGGATGTTTGAGATAAAAATCTTTCTACCATAACTTTATTACATAATTACTGCCAGGAATTTTACAGTCTTTCCGTCAAGCGCCTTCATGCCGTGCGGCAGTTTGGAGTTGAAGTATAGACTGTCTCCTTCGTTTAAGATTAAGTCTTTGCCGTCGATGCTGACCATCATACGGCCTTCCAGTACGAGGTTGAACTCCTGACCGGCATGGCTGTTGTAATGTATCGGCTCGCTGTCCGGTTTCGGTTCTACGGTCACGATGAACGGGTCTGCCGTGCGGTTGATGAAACCGGCTGCCAGTGATTGGTATTTATATGCCTTGGTACGTTCTATACTGGTTCCTTTTCCGGCACGTGTCAGGAAGTAGGAGCTCATTTTGGGCTCTTGCCCAAACATCAGTGCGTCCAGTGATATGCCGTAGTGCCGTGCTATCTTCTGCAGCATGCTGACCGAGATGTCGAATTCTCCGGTTTCGGCCAGGCGGTACTCTTCTGCAGAGATGTCGCAGTCGCGGGCGATATCGTCGGCAGTCAGTTCCAATACGTCACGCAGTCCGCGCAGGCGTTCGGCTATTTGTCTGATTTGTTCGTCCATAATTATATTTGTTTTAAATGGGTTGTTATTGAAATACACCGTTACGCCGCAGGGCATTGGCATATTGGCACATTAAATACTCGCTTTGATAGCTTTAATCACAGTGGAGGTGAATCCTTCGTGTTCCAGTTCGTTGATTCCCTTGATGGTAATTCCTCCGGGAGTACACACCTTGTCAATCTCAACACTGGGGTGTGTGTTACTGTTCAGAATCAGCTCGGCTGCTCCCTTCACGGACTGTGCCACCATGCGCATGCCGTCTTTGGGGTAGATACCCATTTCAATGCCGGCCTGCATAGCTGCCTGGATGTACTTCAGCACATAGGCGATGCCACAGGAAGTCATGGCGGTGGTTGCCGCAATCTTTTCCTCGGGAATGAGCATGGCAAGTCCCATCTGGTTGAAAATGTCCAGCATCAGCTGCTCCTGCTCCTTGGTGGCATTGCGGCTGGCGATGAGTGTCATACTTTCCATTTCGCTGATGGCTGTATTGGGAATAAGGCGGAACATGGTCATTTCCTTGTCTGCTACATAGTGTGTCAGTTCTTCGAAGGGAATACCGGCTGCAACGGAGATAAGAATCTGTGTGCCTCTCAGTTTCAATTCCTTTACCACAAGTTTCATCAGCCATGGCTTCACGGCAAAGATTATCATATCTGCACCGGTCACTGCTTCCTGATTGTCGTTAGTCACTTGCAAAGCGGGGAATTCTGCCTTCAGTTTGTCCAGCTTGTCCTGGGTGGGGTTGGAGACAATGATGTCACCGGCAGGGATGATTGTTCCTTTTGCCAGCCCGCGGGCGATGGAGCCTCCCATATTTCCGGCACCGATAATTGCTATTTTCATATTTTCTTGTTGTTAAAAGAGTTGTCTGTTGGCAAAGGTAGATAAATTAAAGAACTTTCTTGAAGCGTTTCAAGAATTCCTTTGCTTCGTCCATGCTGAGGCACAGAGGCGGCAGCAGGCGGAGCACATTCGTACCGCTTACGCCGGTGAATACATGTTGCTCTTTCAGCAGTCTTAGGCGCAGTACCTTGATGGGGGCTTCAAATTCCAGTCCTATCATCAGTCCTCGTCCGCGAACATCCTTGATTTGCGGGAACTTTCTCAGTTCTGTCATCAGGAAGTCACCGACTTGCGCTGCATTTTCTATCAGTTTTTCTTGCTCTATGACGTCCAGTACGGCAAGGGCGGCACTGCAAGCCAGGTGGTTTCCACCGAAAGTGGTTCCAAGTTGCCCGTATACCGGTGTAAACATTGGGCTGATGAGTACGCCTGCCATCGGGAAACCATTGCCGATGCCTTTTGCCACGGTGACGATGTCGGCTTTGATGCCGTTGTACTGATGGGCGAAGAACTTGCCGCTGCGTCCGTAGCCGCTTTGGATTTCATCGAGAATCAAGACCGTGTTGTGTTCCGTACAAGTCTGGCGGAGAGCCTGCATGAATTCGTCTGTCGGCAGTTGGATGCCGCCTACACCTTGTATGCCTTCGATAATCACTGCGCAGACATCTCCTTTGGACAATTCGGCCTTCATGGCTTCGATGTCGTTCAACGGGAGGTAGGTGACGTGCCCGCAGTTGTTGATGGGAGCGATGATTTTAGGATTGTTCGTTACTTCCACCGCCAGTGAGGTACGTCCGTGGAATGCTTTTGAGAAGGATATCACACGGGTACGGCCATTGTAGAAAGAGGCGAGTTTCAAGGCGTTTTCATTGGCTTCGGCACCGCTGTTGATGAGGAAGAGTGAGTAATCATCATAGCCGCAGACCTTTCCCAAACGCTCTGCCACTTGCTGTTGCAGCTTGTTGATTACTGAGTTTGAGTAGAATCCTAACGTAGCAACTTGATTGCTCACCATCTCTACATAATGTGGATGTGCATGTCCGATTGAGATGACTGCATGGCCACCGTAGAGGTCGAGATATTCGGTACCGTTCTCGTCCCATACATGGCAGCCTTTTCCTTTGACGATGTTGATGTCAAAGAGAGGGTATACGTCGAATAAATTCATTTTTTTTTAGAATGCAGAAGGTTTCAACCGTAAACCTACGGTCTCTTCCAGGTTAAACATTAAATTCATGTTATGGACAGCTTGTCCGCTGGCGCCTTTCAGGAGGTTATCGATGCAGGAAATGATAAGCAGTTTGTCGCCGTGCTTCTCCAGATGGATGAGGCACTTGTTGGTGTTTACCACTTGCTTCAGGTCGATATTCTTCTCCACGATGTGGGTAAAGGAATCTTTGGCGTAATATTCTTCGTACATGCGGACGATTTCTTCCAGGGCCACTTTGGTCTTCACCACAATGGTGGTGAAGATGCCGCGCGGGAAGTCGCCGCGGTAGGGGATGAAGTCAATGTCCGCATCAAAGCTGTTCTGCAGCTGTTTGAGCGATTGCTTGATTTCGGGCACATGCTGGTGCTCGAAAGCTTTGTAGACACTCATGTTGTTGTTGCGCCAGCTGAAGTGGCTCGTGGCGCCCGGTTTCACACCGGCGCCGGTACTTCCGGTAATGGCGTTCACCATGATATCATCATTCAGCATCAGATGTTTGGCAAGCGGTAGCAGCCCCAGCTGTATGCAGGTGGCAAAGCAGCCCGGATTGGCTACGTGCTTCGCTTTGCAGGTGGCACGGCGGTTCAGCTCCGGCAGGCCGTAGATGAAGTCGTGTTCGGGAGAGGCTATGCGGTAGTCCATGGAGAGGTCGATGATTCTCAGTTCCTCGGGCACGTTGTGGCTTTCGAGGAACTTCTTCGTGTCGCCATGTGCCGTACAGAAAAAGAGTACGTCGATTTCTTCCAGCGGGAGCTGGTCGGTAAATACCAAGTCTGTTTCGCCGTACAGTCCTTCGTGTACGTCGGTAATTTTGTTGCCGGCGTTGCTTGAGCTGTTTATGAAAACGATTTCCGCTTCCGGATGGTTGAGCAGCAAACGTATCAGTTCGCCTGCCGTGTATCCGGCTCCGCCGATGATTCCTACTTTAATCATTTCGATAATATCTATTTGGTTCTTGTGGTATAACAATTAGCATTATAATGTATATGGGTATGCCTGCAAATGCAGTAAAGATCGTGGCGAACGTATAAACGATACGCACCAATGAGACATCGAGTCCGAAAAAGTTTGCCAGTCCTGCACATACGCCTGAAAGCATCCTTCCAGTCCGGGGACGTGTCAGTTTTTGCTTCCTGCCGGTCATTTAGATTTTCTCGTCTTTATGATTTGAATAATAAGCACGCAGTGCTGTGGAGGTTACTTTGATGAAGCCCTTGGCATCTTCTGCCGTCCATCCTTTCTGCATCTCACCGTATTCACCAAACTTGTTTTTCACAAGGTCATCTTTGCTTTCTACACCTACGGTAGAAAAGCAGAGCGGGTGAAGTTCGAGGATAGCCGTACCGTTTACGTTGCGTTGCGAGGATTCCAGCATGGCTTCGATGTCGCGCATTACTGGTTCCAGATATTGGCTTTCGTGCAGGAACATGCCATACCAGTTGGCTACCTGGTCCTTCCAGTATTGCTGCCATTTGCTCAAAGTGTACTTCTCGAGGAACTTGTGTGCTCCGATAATCAGCATAGGTGCGGCAGCTTCGAAACCTACGCGGCCTTTGATACCGATAATCGTGTCGCCTACGTGCATGTCGCGACCGATACCGTATGCCGCACCAATCTCTTCTACCTTCTGGATGGCTTTGATGGGGGCGTCGAATGTCTCGTCGTTCACGGCTTTCAGCTCACCTTTTTCAAAAGTGAGGCGCAACTGCTCGCTGCCCTCTTTGGTGCAGTGCTTCAGATAGGCGCTTTCGGGCAACCCTTGCGCGGAATCCAGAATCTCGCCACCGCAAATGGAAGTGCCCCACAAACCTACGTTATAGGAATATTTCAGTTTGGTGAAGTCGGCGGCAAAGCCGTGTTTGTTCAGATAATCAATCTCTTCCTGACGGCTCAGTGCCATGTCGCGTGTCAGCGTGATGATTTCCACGCCCGGAGCCATGACGAGGAAAGTCATGTCAAAACGAATCTGGTCGTTACCCGCACCCGTAGAACCGTGGGCGATGGCATCCGCGCCGATTTCGTTGGCATAACGTGCAATGGCCAATGCTTGGAAGATACGTTCGGAACTTACAGAAATAGGATAGGTACCGTTACGCAAAACATTGCCGAATACCATGTATTTCAAGCTTTTCTCATAGTATTCCTGCGTCACGTCGAGGGTGACGTATTCTTTGGCGCCCAGCTTGTAGGCATTTTCTTCGTTTGTCTTCAACTGTTCAGCACTGAAACCGCCCGTATTGGCACAAGCTGCATATACTTCGTACCCTTTTTCTTTGGTAAGATACATCACCGTAAACGAGGTATCCAAACCTCCGCTGAATGCGACTACTACTTTCTTCTTCTTTTCCATATCCTTAGTATTTTTATATTTTATCCTCTTCGTGCAGCTTCGGGTCGTAAAGCATTGCTGTGCAAATGCAGAATTTACGGTTCTTAGCTACCAATATATCATGGTTGATACAGCCTTCGCAACCTTTCCAGAACGATTCGTCATCGGTCAGTTCGTTGAAGGTGACGGGCACATATCCCAGCTCGGTATTCATTTTCATGACAGCAGCTCCGCTGGTGAGACTGAAAACTTTAGCATTAGGCCAGCGTAGGCGTGCCAGGCGGAAAGAAGCGGTCTTGATACGTTTTGCCAGCCCCAGTCCCCGATATTTGGGGTGTACTATCAAACCGGAGGTTGCTACATATTGCTTGTTACCCCAGCTCTCTATGTAGGTGAAACCGGCAAAATCATCTCCACACAAGGCTATGATAGCCTTTCCTTCTTTCATTTTAGTAGCTACGTATTCGTGTGTGCGTTCTGCGATGCCCGTTCCGCGTACCTTGGCAGCTTCCCGGATGGTATCCAAAATCTTGTCTACGTAAACTTCATGTGAGGCGTCAGCCACCATCACATCAATTTGTTTCGAATCCATTTCTTATTTAATTTCTTGTTTTTTGTTGTTATCTATCATTTAATGTTCGGGATGATTTGCGATAGGAAGCTGCGTACCTCGTCATGTGACGCTGCTTCGTGCACCACCAGCATGATGGTGTCATCTCCGGCAATGGTACCCAGAATGGCGGGACACTCTCGGTTGTCGATGTCGTAGGCCATGCTGCTGGCATATCCGGGCCGGGTACGGATGACGGCAATATTGCCCGAAAATTGAAGTGAAACGAATCCGCTTGTCATCAGCATTTCACTTGCACTCTGGTCGTTCGAACGTTTATACATGATGTTGTTGGGCAGCACATATACGTATTTACCGTTCATGTTCGCTGCTTTCGCTACTTTCAGCTGTTTCAAGTCGCGTGACAAGGTGGCTTGTGTCAGTTCAAAGCCTTCCTTGCTCAAAGCTTGCAACAGTTCTTCCTGAGAACTGACGTCTTTGCTTGAGATAATCATCTTGATGGCGTCTAACCGATTGGCTTTTTTCTTCATTTTCTGTATAATTATTCTAAGAGTAGTGCAAAATTAGGGATTATTTCGGAAAGAATATGCAAAAATGAGAGCTTTTTTATTCTTTTTATACATCGGGCGTACTGTATATGTTGTTTTTGTTCTCTTTGTTGGAGTCTTGTTTGTTCTTTTACGTTATTGGAGATTGTTTCCGTATGTCTTTGGTAAATGTTGATATAATATAGAATAGATATGCAATTGTCAAATCTGACACCCTTTCAATCAAAAACTGTACAAAAATTATATGCATAGAAATAGAATCCCTCAGGTTTTTACGTTGGTCCCAGATTGTTACGTTGCCCCCCCTCTCTTATGGTCGGGAAACCGGAGGAGAGGAGGGATGAAATAAAAAAGGCTTAACTTCTAAAAGTTAAGCCTTTTCTGTCGGAATGAGGCGACTCGAACGCCCGACCCCTACGTCCCGAACGTAGTGC
>OGNS01000039.1_pt1 | contig 124123 bp, 106 predicted proteins | sample 1573571 | NCBI WGS metagenome assembly OGNS01 (sample SAMEA2581890, study PRJEB24529) | metagenome | biome: Human gut stool | place: China | collected 2011 | reverse complement strand
AATTATCAGAATTACAAGAAATAACATATCGTGCAATGATGGGAGAATTTATTATTTATTATCGTGGAAAAATCGTTGGCGGTATATATGATGATAGGTTACTTGTAAAACCAACAAAGTCTGCAATTTCTTATATGCCGACAGTTACTTATGAAATTCCATACGAAAACGCCAAAGAAATGTTATTGGTGGAAGAAGTTGATAATAAAGATTTTCTGACGGGGTTATTTGATGTGATGTATGATGAACTACCAACGCCAAAACCTAAAAAGAAAAAATAAACAGCTTCTAGTTTACAATTTCATATCCATATACACAAAGCAGTTAGTTTTAGGATTGACTGCTTTTTAAAAAGACACCATTTAGGTGTAATGATGTCTTTTGGGTGTTATTTTATAGGTCATATCAAGGCTCATTCAATCGTGGTAAATTCGTGGTAAAATGAGTTTTTTCTATACTTCAAAATACTTGAAAGTATAGTGTTTATGCGGATAATCGAAAATTAGATATAAAATTTAATGGAAATTTTATATTTTTTTAAGATTTTGGATAAACATATTGCACAAGAGGGTTTTTATTGGTTTTCTTTAATCCTCCTGTAGAATGTAGACTTTGATAATCCGGTTGCCAATAGAGCTTCTTCTAATGGAATTTCTTTCTTTTGAAAACGGGAAATAATTTTCTCAAGAAATTTATCATCGATCTCTTTTCGCTTTCTTCCCTTATATTTTCCTTTTTCCTTCGCCAAAGCGATTCCCTTTTTCTGTTGCCGTTTTCTAAGCTGCTCATCCATCTGAAACATTCCTTCTAATACAGGCATCCAGCTTTTGTAATCTTCAACGTTCAGATTAATTTTTTCCTGTTTTGATTTTAAGCGAATTCCATAATGCATTAAGCGATTCAGCATCTTTACACAGGATCTTGAATCAGTTCCCAAAGAAGAAATATTTTCAATAATGATTTCATCCCCATATTGTCCACTCTCAATGCATGCTTTCAAATCTCTGGCATTTTCCACTTTTTTACTAACAGCTTCTTCTCTTGCACGCTCTACGATCAAATTATCGATTGCAGCACGAAGATCTGTCCTGATCAACCACTCCAATCTGTCATAATAGTCAAGTCCTACACTGTCTAACAGTTCCCATAGATCTTCTCTGGAACTTCCGGGCGTCCTCTCTGTAATAAATACCGGCACATAATTAACTCTGTAATAATGATCCAGACGTAAATCCATATCAATCCCAGGAATTCCCTGAAATACTCTAGTAGAAAGCGTATCTATAATCGGCCAGAATGGAGAAATAATATATTGAAATTCTTCATTTTCAAACTCTTCATACGTGATCCTTCCAACCTGAATCTTTTCATTTTCCTTTGTAACAGCTTTAATAATTCCACTATTTCGATAAATTGGTACTTCCTTAATCGGTGTCGTGTATTCATTTCTTGCAACCCAATCTGTTCTTACATATGTGCTCATATAATATTCACCACCTCAATCTGATATCATAACAAATCATCTGTCACCTGTTAATTTCTCAAATGGATTCTCTATCATCTTCTGATATCGTACCAACAAAATCTCCTTATAAAATCTTTTTCTTATCTCTGAAATTTCATCTATTGAATCAATCATTTTTTCAACGTTTGTCATATTAATTCTTGGCTTTATTCTAATTAGTGCCTCATTGCATTCTTTGTAATGTAAACTATTGATCAATTCATAATACGAACTCTTCTGCCCTTTTAATAAAATCTGTGATGTCGGAAATTGATAAACTCTTTTCTTCATTTCCTCTTTTGATTCCATTATTTTTAAAAGTTTTTCATCTGTATTCAGGCGTGGAAATAAAGAAGATCCATTATCGTAGACCGGAGCCATACGATACCGATTATTTTTCTTTAAAAAACCCCAGTTTGAACCATGTCGGTCAAAATTTCCAATCCAGGCATCGATCAAATACATATCCCAAAAATGCCGCACTGTCTCTTCTACATTAGTAAGCTTCATATTCTCTTCCAACATGAGCATGATATCTTCATATGTGTATTTATATCTTTCTCTGCTTTGTTCTAAAGTACTGTCTCCCACGTCATTAAACGGCACAAAAATTTCATCACCACCAATAAAATCCTTCATCACCACCACAGGCAGACCATCACATTTACCTAGAAATGTTTCCTGAGCTTCTATTCCTGCTATTCTAAAAAGGTGTGAACCGATATATTCTGATAAATAACTGCAAGTTAATCCCTGTGGTGAATTCTTTGCATATTTCACAATATAAGGCTCTCCCTGAATCAAAATCCCTTTTTTTCTTTCAGCACCTGTATAATATCGACCACTTGATTTATATTTTGAATAATCCATTTTTCTTCACACCTCTCTTTTTCCCATCATAACATTTTACGTTTTGTAGTGTCAATAGGGTGTATTTTTATTTTGATACTTTTCCCAAAAAATAAGCTGTAAATTGTCAACTCGAACAATCTACAGCTTTCTTATTCCACATTATTCCGCATCAAAATCTGTCTCAAACACGCCTTCCGGTGTTCGCATTGTCAAAATCCCCAGGTTGAAATCTTCATCCTGAATCGTGATATGATACTCAAAAATCACATCATCTTCGAACTTGGATAACAATACATAACTTCCATTCTCTTTTCCGTCAATCTGATCACAGATGTCATTGTATACATCTTCTCCGGAGATTGCTCTCGGATAACCACTTGCTTTAATTTTTGCTTCGATTGCTTCGTATAATTCTTTCATCTTAATTTACCTCACCTTTTTATATTGTTTCAACATCACTGTTTCAATATTTTTTCATAACCTGCCTCTGCCACAAATTGTTCCCTGTTTTATTTTGACCAGGTCGGTTCTTCATTTCCTGTATAATTAAACCGTCCATCGTTTTTCTCTTCTAATGCTTTAATCATATGATATGTATACTCATTATACGGTGTCGGAATTCCAAGTTCCTTTCCCATACGGATCAGTGCACCTGAAAACATATCAATCTCTGTGTGTCTTCCTGCATCCAAATCCTGCAAAGTAGAATAACGCGCAGATGGCGGTACTGCACTTCCACGCCCGGAAGACGCCTCAGTCTTACTCAGATCGATTCCTTTCGCCTGCGCAATTGCTTCCAGTTCTCCTTTCAGTCCATCACTGATTGCCTTCATATGCACACTGTCACGGTAACATCCAACTCCCGCGCCGAGAATTGCCTGTGGCAGATTGTTACAGACATTCAGCCGAAACTTGCTCCACATCTCTTCTCTTGCATACTCTGTCGCCCGGAAATGGATTCCGGTATCCTTGAACAGTTCTTCGATTGCCCTGATGCGATCACTATCGTAAGGTGCAGTAAGTTCGCCAAAAAAAATTCCGATTGTTGTCTCAGGATCAAAATGATAGCCATCTTCTTCCTTATGTGAAGCGACCTTGATCACTGCCGGAAGAAGATGCTTCACTCCTACTTTTTCTGCAATAATCTCTTCACTGTCTACCCCGTTCATCAGACTCATAATTACCGTATTCTCCGTGGTTGCTTTCTGAATACTTTCCAATGCCGCCGAAAGTGAGCCATACTTCAATGCAACAATCAGTAAATCGACAGCGTCTGTTTCTCCGGGGTTCCATACTTCGGGATGGTATATTTTTCCGTTAATTGTGCATCCATTCTGTTTCAGTCTCTCTGCTCGTTCTCCTTCTGCGATCACTCCAAGCTCTATATCATTTCTGCTCGATAATCCCCAGATTACATAAGAGCCTACTGCTCCGGCACCGAGGACTGCCACTTTCTTAATTTTCATTCATTTCTCCATTTCTTATCCGATCAGGACTTTTTTGCCTTCAAAAGCGAAACCATAATGATGTATTCTTTCCTGCTCTTTGCACTATACAAAGATGCTGTTCGCAGTACTTTGCGAACAGCAATCACTCGTAAGTATTATACACTATCTTTCCCAAAAGAAACAGTACTATCTTACTCTTCCATCTGATCATCCATCTGATACTTTGTCAGATCAACCTTTCCCTCTACTACTTCCACACCGTCTTCTCTCAAAAGCTCTGCCTGTACATCTGCTCCGCCAAATGCAAATGCTCCGGCAAGCTCGCCTTTCGCATTCACAACACGGAAACATGGAATGTGATCCGGATCCGGATTCTTATGAAGCGCATTTCCAACTGCTCTTGACATCTTTTCATTTCCTGCCATCTTCGCAACCTGTCTATAAGTTGCCACATGCCCCTTCGGAATCCGTTTTACAGCTTCATAGATTCTTTTTGTAGGACTGTCTGTCACAAGATCATAGCTCTCACCGATCATCCGTTCAATATCCTTGTCCGGAACAGATCCATCCAGAATAATTGTGTTCCAATGCTCTTTATTCTGATGATATCCCGGAATTACCGATGGATACGCTGCACGCCAGAAATCTCTCCATCTCGGATCCGTCTTTACATTCAAATGGATCAATTCGTCTTTTTCGTAAATCCACAAAAATATCTTTTTCCCCGGCTTTACACGGATCACCTGCCATCGTTGATCTTTGAAAGGCCTGTCTTCATAGCTGTCCGGGAAAGTTAATCCATAGGCAGCAGCTTCCTCTCTTGTTTTCATCTCATCTTACCTCTCATATTTTCATTTACGTAATTATTTTTCAAACCGGAAGGACAGATAATAGACATAATCATTCTTCTCCCTAAAATTTCCCTGCTCCATTTCTTTTACCGGAATTGTTTCCAATCCATCTTCTCCGTAAATCAATGCCATCAGACCCTGTTCTGTATCCCGCTGAATCGGAACTTCACCTTCCACTTGTGTCGCACTTCTTCCATAATATTCTCTGTTTTCTACATTTTCCAGAATCGGAAAATCTGTAGAACATTTAGAATAATCGTCTGCTATGATCAATTTCACTCGAAACAATTCAAAATCCGGTATCACAGCAATCACACCTCTTTTAGCCGATTCGAGCCCATCATAGTCCAAATCTGCCACTTTACTTTTATTAATCAATTCTCCCGCCTGATACTCTGACAAATAAATTGTCAATGTCTTATACTCTTCTTTTGCATAAAAATTAAAAAGATATGCCCCATCTGCTCCCGACAATAATTCTGCGGTTTTCATTTCTGCACTTGTCCGGTCAACTGCTGTAATATAATTCTTCGGCTGCATCACCTTATGAACGAAAACTGCTCCTAAAACCAGAACCATGATCACTGCAAATGTCGTTACCACTGCTAAAATGCTCTTTAAATTTTTCTGTTTCTTTTTACTGTCTTTCGTAACTTGTATAATGTTGTCTTCTGACTTTTTTTCTACATTTTCTGCGTCAATATCCTCCCCTGCAAGAAATTCATTTATGCTGATTCCCAATATCTCACATAGTTCCATATAAACCGACACATCAGGTAAGCAAATGCCTCGTTCCCATTTTGATACTGATTTGTCACTCATATTTAATTTTTCTGCAAGCTGTTTCTGCGTCATTCCCAGGGCTTTCCGTTTCCCTGCAATATATTTTCCAATTTTAACAAGATCCATACATTTCACCTACTTTCTGTTTACACTAAGCATAAAGGATATTTTCCAAAATGAACACCCCTTTGGAGTAGAATTTGACACATATTCTCTTTTCTTGCATATTTTAAACGAGAATCTTATATCACTCTGGAGGATTTATGAAAAAGAAATTGATTTCCGTAATACTCGCTTCTGCTCTGACTGTTGGACTGTTATCAGCCTGCGGTTCTGATTCTTCCAAAGATAATGATGCAAATTCCAAAATCGACACAACAGAAACCGGCTCCAACACAACCAAATCAGATACCAGTTCTGCTCCTGTCTCTGTGACATTGAACGAGGTAGCCCATTCTATCTTCTATGCCCCTATGTATGTTGCCATTGAAAATGAATATTTTGAAGATGAGGGAATTGAACTCACTCTCGTAACCGGTTTTGGAGCCGACAAGACAATGACTGCTGTCATCTCCGGTGAAGCTGATATTGGATTCATGGGATCAGAAGCATCCATCTACACATATAACGAAGGTGCTAACGATTCTGTCGTCAACTTTGCCCAACTGACTCAGCGCGCCGGTAATTTTCTTGTTGCCAGAGAAGAGATAAAAGATTTTAAGTGGACTGATTTAAAGGGGAAAGATGTTCTTGGTGGTAGAAAAGGTGGTATGCCGGAAATGGTATTTGAATATATTTTAAAGAAAAATGGAATTGATCCACAAACAGACCTCAACATCAATCAGGGAATTGATTTTGGTTCCACTGCTGCCGCATTTTCAGAGGGAAGTGGAGACTTTACTGTTGAATTCGAGCCAAGTGCAACCGCTTTGGAAATGGAAGGAAAAGGATATGTTGTAGCCTCACTTGGTACTGACAGCGGCTATGTTCCTTACACTGCCTACAGCGCAAAGAAGAGCTATCTCGACAAACATCCTGAGATTATCCAATCCTTTACAAATGCGCTTCAAAAAGGTATGGATTTTGTTCAGCTTCACACTCCAGAGGAGATTGCTTCCGTGATTGCCCCTCAATTTCCTGAAACAGATCTTAAAACCATCACAGCGATTGTAAACCGTTATTATACACAGGACACCTGGAAAGCAGATCTTATATTTGAAAAAGAGAGTTTCGAGCTGCTTCAGGATATTCTGGAAAGTGCCGGAGAACTGGATTCACGCGCTCCTTATGAAAAACTTGTCACAACTGAATTTGCCAAAAAAGCTATGGAATAAATCATTTCTTGCAGAAGAAAACGCATTCCACTATAATAAAAAAGGAAGCCAGACTTCTGGCTTCCTTTTTTCAAAAACGCAATAACAAAACAAATTACTTTTTTCGAAAGGACATTGTATTACTATGATTGATAAAAAACTGATTCCTTACGGGGGACTTAAGAAAGAACCATTTTCAGGTACACATCATGGAATGCGCTATTTCTTTCGCGGAGATGACGGAAAAAGCAGCACAACCTTCACCGTATTCATTTATCCAGAACCGTGGTGCTTTGAAGATACACCGGAAGAAGAGAAAGAACAAAAGACATTTCCGCTCTCCGATGAGGGAATGGACGAAGCCATTGCCTGGCTTTTCGAACGCTTTGAAACTGAGAAATCCAAATGGTTGAATGCGAGCCGCGATGCAATGCACATTGTAAATAATCAGACCTTCTGATTATAATCCCCAAACATCTTCTTCATATGAACATTCATAATATAATAATACATCGCGATCAAGAGGCCTCCTGCCAGCACCCATGCAGCCGGGCTGGCCAGGCAAACGCCAAGATAACTTCTCTCTCTTGCTGCGATCCGTGCTACCACACCTCTTCCGATCAGTTCAGCAACACCGGCCATCATCGGCAGCAGTCCGTATCCGAGTCCCTGGATTCCATTTCTGTAGATATTCACAATTGCAAGCGGAATGAAGAAAAGTCCGATACATTTCAGATAGATATCCACAGAACTCATGATAATATCCACATCCTCTGAGACAAACAGATAGGTCATGTATTTTCCTACTGTCATGATAAATGTTGCTGCTACAAGAGAGTAACCGATACCAAGAATCGTACACGCCTTGAAACCTTGACGGATTCTTGGTACATTTCCGGCTCCGATATTCTGTGCTCCGTAAGTTGCCATTGTTGTTCCCATCGCTACATATGCCTGTGTTACAACCTGCTCAATCTTACTTGCCGCAGTAAATGCCGCCACAAGCGTAGATCCCAAAATATTCAGGGCAGACTGAACCATCATAGTTCCAATTGCCGTGATAGAATATTGCAATGCCATCGGAAGTCCGATCTTTAACTGGATCGCATAAATCTGTCCGCCAACATACCAGTCTTCCTTTTTCAAATGAAGAAGCGGAATCTTCCACATAATATAAATAAGACAAAGTACACCTGATATGCCCTGTGCTACTACCGTCGCGATTGCCGCACCCGGTGCGCCCATCTGAAATACAATGATTAAAACCAGATCCAACACGATATTCAACAACGCACTGATGATCAGGAAATACAATGGAATCTTACTATTTCCCAGTGCTCTTAAAATACTGGATAACAAGTTATAAAGCATCTGCGCCAGGATTCCTCCGCTGACGATCATAATATACTTATATGCATCTGCAAAGATATCAGACGGAGTATTCATCAGATGCAAAAGTGGTTTCATAAATAACATAAAGGTAACCGTAAGAAACAGTCCGATCAAGAATGAGAGGATTCCTGCCCCCGCAACGGTGCGCCGCATCCCCTGCATGTCTCCTGCGCCAAACTTCTGCGCTGTGAGAACAGTAAATCCGGCTGTCATTCCAACTACAAATCCATAGATCAGAAACATAATTGTTCCTGTACTTCCAACCGCGGCAAGTGCTTTCGTTCCAACGAACTTACCTACGATCACAGCATCCGCCATATTATAAAACTGCTGGAAAACATTTCCAAGAAAGATGGGAAATGTAAAACTTAATATCATCTTCATTGGACTTCCAACAGTCATATCATTCTGTACTGATTTCATTTTTCTCCTCCTTTTCCGTATTTATCAGTGACTACATACATAACACATCCCGTCCGTTGATTACTGTTCACAAGAATTGTTTCGCAACCAACGGACGGGATGTGTTTTTGAAAAACGTGCTTATTATATACTAGTTTTTCCCTGATGTAAATATCCTGAAAAGGAGTTTTTACATTTCTTTCAAAACGTAACGGTTCACTCAAAAATCATCTATATGGGAAAATGCTATTCCAGGAACAGCACTTCTTCCTCCACCAGCTCCAGCGCATCCGGCATTCCTTTTTCCCGGATCTTCTCCTGATTTTCTCTCTGTACAAACCAGGAAATCACAGACGGATTTGCCTCTGCATTAGCCGGCTTGATGTAATAATTATCTTCAAATGGCAGTGCTGCTTTACTCTCTAATGCAAACGGAATCTGATTCTTTCCACATCCTCCCCAGACCGGAACAAAATCATGTGCACGATAACCGATATAGTTGATATTTTCTGGGATATTTCTTTGCTCTGTACGCAACGTAATCCCCCAGTCTGTCAATTCTGCGGTATGCTCATCCACATAAACTGCTCTTGTGAAATTCTTACATCCAGTCAGCCGTGCCGCTTCCTTTCTCTGCGGATTCTGGAACAATTCTTTCGTCTTCCCTGCTGCCACAATCTGCCCCTGGTCGATGATCAGCAGTTCTTCACTGAACCGGTACACTTCATCTCTGCTGTGAGACACCATGATCACAGTACCCTCATAATCTTCGAAAAGCTCCTGTAATTCCTGCTGCAGACGGTCCTTCAGATACATATCAAGTGCTGAAAATGGTTCGTCTAAGAGAATCACATCTGGTTTATAAGCCATGATTCTCGCAAGGGCTACCCTCTGCTGCTGGCCTCCGGAAAGCTCTGCCGGGAATCGTTTTTCCAGTCCTGTCAGCTGAAATTTCTCAATCATCTCACGCACACGCTTTGCATTCTCCTGCTTTTTCCCTTTTAATCCGGCGGCGATATTCTTTTCCACCGTCATTGTAGGGAAAAGTGCATAATTCTGAAACAGATAGCCAATGTTACGCTTCTGCGGTTTTAAATTCACTTTATTTTCGCTGTCGTAAACTGTCTTTCCTTCAATTTTGATCAATCCGCTCTCCGGCGGCTCGATTCCTGCAATACTCTTTAGTGTCATGCTCTTTCCACATCCGGATGCGCCGAGGATTCCGATTCGTTTAGAATCACTTTTAAAATCTATGTTCAGCTCAAATGTATTCAGTTTTCTCTGAATCTTTACTTCTATCGCCATCTCTTACCACCTCTTGACATTCTTCATTTTCTTGCCCGAGATCAGATTCATCAGGAAGATCACCAGGAATGCAATCACCATGACAATCGCAACCCACACACCTGCAGTCATATAGTCTCCGTCCTGAATGACCATTGCGATCTTCTGCGAGATTGTTCCTGTCTTTCCCGGGATATTTCCGGCAAGCATGGAAGTAGCTCCATATTCTCCGAGTGCTCTGGCAAATGTAAGAATCGTTCCGGATGCGATTCCAGGTCCTGCGGTCGGGATCACTACTTTCCAGAAGATTTCTGTATCTGACATGCCGAGTGTCCTTCCTGCATAGATCAGATTCACATCGATCTGTTCCATAGCTGCACGGGCATTTCTGTACATCAGCGGAAATGAAATTACTGTGGCAGCAATGATACATCCAAGCCATGTCTGCACAACTTTAATTCCAAAATTTTCAAATAAAAAGATTCCAAACGGTCTTCTCCTGCTGAAGATCAATAACAGAAAGAAGCCGGCCACTGTCGGCGGAAGTACCATTGGCAAGGTCAGTATTCCATCTATAATAGCCTTTTTCCCCGGAGTTGTCTTCACAACCTTGCGTGCCGCATAGATTCCCAGAAAAAAGGAAAATATCGTAGCTACGATTCCTGTTTTTATTGAAATAAATAATGGGCTCCAGTCCAGATTCTTCAGGATTTCCATCATTTCATCCATTCTATCATTCACTCTCCTTTACAACTATAAGAAAAAGACTGTCCGAAACTTTTCATTTCTGGCAGCCTCTGCTGTTACTGTTCACACGATGTGCGACCAGCAACGCATCCTCCGTGTCAATCAGCAAAGTGATTGACACGGGAGTGAACAGTAACCCTCTGCTTCTATAGTAACACATCCGTTACTATCACACTATCTTTATTCTACATTTGTATCGAAGTAATAAGACTCAAATACTTTCTTTGCATTGTCTGACAGAACAAACTGGATGAAATCATCTGCTGCTGCGTTCTGTGCATCATCAGCCTCATCATTTACTACACGTGCGATCGGATAGATTACATTTCCTGTCAGATCATACCCTACTGTCTGAAGAATATCGAGTTCGTCCTCGAATCCATATGTATCAGAGTAGTAAGTTGTTCCAACTTCACAAGATCCTTCCACTACTGCGGAAAGAACCTTGCTTACGTTGTCCTGCTCGCTGATCTCAAGTCCGCCAAGTGCTTCTGATACTTCTTCTGTTGTGATTGCTGAAGGATCATCCACCTTCGGAAGAACACTCATATTCATAAGTGCGGTTCTTGTATACTTACCTACCGGTACGCTTCCGCCGGCAAGTGCAAAGCTTTCTGCTTCGCTTAAGTTATCAAGTCCTGTTACCTTTGTTCCGCTGTCTTTTCTTGTCACAACTACTACCTGGTTGTTTACAACATTCGCTCTTGTTCCGTCTACTACAAGACCATCGGACTCAAGCTGGTCCATCTGCTTCTGTGCTGCTGAGAAGAAGATATCACACTCATATCCTTCTTCAATCTGTGTCAGAAGTGTACCTGAACTGTCTGCATTGTATGTGATCTTTACGTTCGGATGTTCTTCGTTATACTGTGTTGCGAGCTTATCCATTACATTCTTCAAGCTGGCTGCAATAAATACCTGGATCTCTGTTTCTTCTTCATCACTGCCTTTGTTGTCAGTTGCTTCTGTTTTTGCTGTGTCGTCTGTCTTTTCGTCGGCTTTGGATCCACATCCAGCCATAGAAAACACCATTACGGCTGCCATCATTACTGCTAAAATTCTCTTTTTCATCCTATCTCCTCCTGACAGGCGCCTTGTTCATAAAAATGTTGTAATTATTCCTGTCTTTTCTTTCTAAATGATGGTCTTATTATAACCGATTTGTTTTATTTTAACAATCGCATTTTTAAAAAAAGTTGTGATTTACACAACTTTTTTTCATTGACTGAATTATGATTCAAAGATATCCTTATATCTCTTCTCTGCATATTTCACCACATCTTTTTCCAACAGTTCATATTTTCTGAGTATGTCTTTCCCTGCTTCACTTACACTGGCTACACCGCCATGCTTGCCTCCCGGACTCCGCTCTACGACGGTATATCCGAGTTCTTTCTCTGCACTTCTGATCAGGCTCCAGCCCTTGCTGTAAGACATTCCTGTCTTTGCACAGGCGTCTCTTACCGAACCAAGTGTATCGATCTGACGCAGAAGGAATACAATTCCCGGACCGAAGAAGTTCTCATTCTTCTCCAACTGAAGCTTCACTCTCGGACGGATTCTTCTCTCCTTTTCCTTCTCTTTGAAAATCTCACGGAAAGGTTCTCCCTGTCCGGAGTAAATCGCTACACCGTTGTCTTCCACCGGAACGAAAATGCGTTCTACATTCAGCACATCCATGGCGCCTTTAAGTCCACCTTCACCTTCATAAGAAGCAAACTGATCGATCATACTGCGATCCATCAGAATCGGATGTCCTTTTCGTTCTTCCCAGACAGGTACATAGACTTTCTCATGATCGTTTTCATTTTCTTTCGCTTTTTGCATCAACACACGTACGGTATCTTCTGTGAAAAGAGAAACTCCTGCCGGACAGAAGAAGAATTTCTCACAGCGCGGTTTCAGGTAGTTCATCCCCCGAACTGCTGACGTGATCATCTCTTCCTTCTCATAATCTTCACTGCGAAGGAATACTGCACCAAGCTTCGCCAGTTTCTTCTCCACCTGCTCCGCCTGGTATCCTGTGATCAGCACGATCTCATCCACGCCTGCTCTCTTGAAATTTAAAATCATCTGACGCAGAACCTGGATTCCATCCACCGACTTCATCTTATCATAACTCTTATATCCACCAGATTTTCCTGCTGCCGCAATCACTGCTCCTACCCGCATTTGCATTCTCCTTTCAGCTCACCGCTGCTATTTTTATTACTGTTCACACTATATGCAACCAGCAATTCTATCATTATGCCGTTCCGAGATCTTCTTTGCGATCAATATCCTGAAGTTCTCCCGCCTGTACCGGCACAATTTTCAGCGAATCTAAGTTTTCTTTCAATATCTTCTTTCCACCGATATCTCCATCTAACTCCAAAAGTTTATCAAAGAATCTCTTATCCCACAAGACCGGATTGCCATTTCTTGTTCCTTCTCCTGCACAAACGATCTTTCCCGGATTATGAAATGCTGTATTTATGATTCTCTGAATCGTGGATTTTTTTAATCTTGGCTGATCGCAGACACTGAACAGGACTCCTCGAAGCGGTGTTCCATTTTCATCCGCATCCTCGATTGCCTTTGTCAGACCGAGCTTTACAGAAAGAGAGATTCCCTTCTCCGGTTCTTTATTGCATACCACCGTGCAGCCTGCTGACTCTGCTGAAAGTGTAATCTCTTCTTTTCCTGTCACTACGTAAGACTTGAATCCCTGAAATGCTTCAAACCGGCTGATCGCACTTTCATACATTGCTTCACCTTCTACAACTGCTTTCAGTTTATCTGAACCGAACCGAACACTCTGACCTGCCGCCAGCAAGATCAATGCGTATTTTCCTCTGCTCTTTTCATAACTGCAGACTGCATCGAGCACACCTCCGCCGATCGCCCTTGCTTTGTCTGAGATTGTCCGGCAATGCTCCTGCTTTGCACGAGCATCAATATCTCCGATCTTTAGCCCCTTCGTCACCTGAACACCTGGCTGAAGCATTCCGCGAACGATACCGTCCATCAGCGCATAAACCGGCTCTCCGCCTGTAATTGCAACGATCTGTCCTTTTCGTACCAGATCGCCGATCACAGCCTTCGGTTCGATCACCCCATCTGCGGATGCTTTGATCAGACGCTCAATAGAATATCCCCCAACATTTCCCGGAACTCCGGTATTCGGGATCGCACTTCCGTCCCAGATCACATTACCCAGTGTATGTCCTCTCTTTGTCTCGACTACACAATTACAATCTTCTCCAGCAGTAAATCCAGGTCCGACTCCGATCACAAATGGTGCATCTGTGATCTTTGTTCCGAGATTTCTCTTTGCAAGGATGGCATCCACGATCACATCCGGCTGAAACCACTGTATACATTCTGCCTTTGGATCAACGATCACAGGGATATCTCCCTGTTCCATAATCTCCTCTGCTTCTTCCTGATTCTTTGCCAGGCGCGCCGTCATATCTTCTACAACTGCCTCACCTTCATAAACCGCTCTGGAAAATGCAACTAGTCTGCGGACCGTCAATGGCACAGCAATATCTGTCATCATGATCTGATGCCCTGCGCCATATAATCTGGATGCGATTCCTGTTGCCAGATCTCCCGCACCTTTAATCAATATCTTCATCTCAATACTTCCCATCTATTTTCCTGAGAATCTTCTATGATTCTCCGTTATTTTCTAATTTATTTACGTTCAAGAATAATCTCTGCACTTTTTCTACAATATTTATTACAGCATATAAGATGTCACAAATATATTCTTGATTCCATTCTCATACAAGCACTTTGCAATCTTACACGCTCTGTCTCGCCGCTCCTTTGTATCTGCCTTATTCAGTACAACAATATACTCTGCCTGCTTTGGACAGCCTTTTCGCCCGCCCTGTTCATGACAGGCAAGCTTTATCAGGTCCTCTTCTGTCACCTGATCTTCCGGCTGTTTTCCAAGAAGCTCTGCCGCCTTTTCACTTCGAAAGCAGATTTCTTCCAGCTTTTGATCTAAGGCATCCATTCCGTAGACAGAGAATACATATGTTGTCTGTGGCAGGAGCACAGGTTCTTGTTCTCCCGGTACTTTTAACGGCAGCATCCTTGCTCCGTCCGCTTCAACAAGTAATGGCACATTCCAGCTTTCTATCTCTGCCAGAATCAACTCCGGAACGCAGCTCATTTTCCCTTTTTTCGCTCTTGCCCCAATCCAGGCCTGTCCATATTGTTCAAGGCATTCCTTCACTCGTTCAAGCAGCGCTTTCCCTTTACTAATCCACTCTTCCTCTTCAGCCACACAACTCCATGGAGTCGTCTCTTCTCTCATATGAGTTGTTGTAAGAACAATTGCCTTTTTCCCCATCAGCGCATACTCTTCTGCAAGCCTTCTCAATGTAGAGGTCTTTCCTCCCGCACCGACAGCAGCTATCATCGGACATTCTGTATAGTCAGGCTTTACTACCGATAAGAAAGAGTCTGCTTCACAAAGTCTGTCATCTCTGAAATAGCTTATCATTTTACAGATCCCTTCTTTCTATATTTCTGCGTCTTTTGAAAAGAAGATAGCCCACAGGCAAATGCCTGTGAGCTATCTATCTCACATATTATCACTCTGGTCTCACTCAATTTCCACCGGAGCAATCTCACATAAACCTTCTGCTATTATCTTAACAGATATGTGTAGTCCTTGCAAACAGTCTCCATTACTTTCTGAAGTGCTTCCGGAATCTTTGTCTCTTCTCCAAGTGTCCAGTCGAGGATCTCTCCACAGAAACGAACCTTGCAGTGTACTGCATCTTTATCCAGTACTGTGAATCCCTGATTCTTGCTGTCTGCCATGTCGTTCTCATCCATGAATAATGTGAATTTATCCAGGTACGGAGCACTGTCGTACGGACAGAAGCTCTTACAGTTACCACACTCATTACACATGTAATCTACATGGATGATCTGATGTTTATCCAGTCCCGGAACCTTGATTGCTACATTTGCTCTGTTCGGGCAGACTTCCTTACAATTCTCACAGATTCCTGCACAGTTAAGACATCTCTTAGCCTCTGTGCTGTCTTCGCGTACGTCTTCGAGGTTACCCTTTCTCTCGTATACAGCAGCTTCATCTGTCTCTGCATCGAAATCTCTTACAAGAGTCTCTCCGATCACTGCCTGAGCAGCTTTGAGACCATCACGGATACCTTCTACTACTGTAGCCGGTCCGCCAAGTCCGTCACCAACAACGTAAACGTTCTCTACGTTTGTCTCTAATGTCTCTTCATTTACAAGAGCACGTCCTCTGTCATTTACGTTGATTCCATTTGCCTCGTAAAGAGCAGTCGGAACTTTTTCACCAACAGCTGCGATCACTGTATTAGCCGGGATCTCTTTGAGTTCTCCCGTCTTAACAACGCCTCTTCTTCCAGAAGCATCCATATCGCCAAGAACCATAACTTCGCAGATCAGTTTTCCATTCTCAAGTTTAACAGGAGAAAGGAGTTCCATGAATTCTACGCCGTCCTCTACCGCCATTACCAGCTCTTCTTCGTCTGCCGGCATATAGCGTTTTGTTCTTCTGTATACAAGATATACATGTTCAACGCCTGTTGTACGTTTTGCTGCTCTTGCTGTATCCATTGCTGTGTTACCACCACCGATAACTACAACGTTCTTACCGATATCAAGTTTTCCGTCATTTGCCTTGAAGTCAGCCAGGAACTCGAGTGCATTCTTAGCTTCACCCTGCTCAAGTCTTAATACTCCAGGCTCAGAAGCTCCTACTGCAAGGATCACTGTTGTAAATCCTTCTGCTTTCAGTGCTGCTGCATCTTTTACTTCTGTGTTCAGACGAACTTCAACGCCCATCTTCTCAAGAAGTGCTGCATCTTTATCAATAGATGTTCCCGGAATTCTGAACTCTGGAATCACGTGGCGAACAACACCGCCGAGAGCGTCGTTCTTCTCAAATACTGTAACTGCCATTCCGGCTCTGCGCAGGAAGTAAGCAGCTGCCATACCAGCCGGTCCTCCACCGATCACTGCTGCCTTACCTTCTTTTGTGATTGCAGGTGCTGTCAGCTTGTTCATCAGTGCTTCGTATCCATTCTGAGCTGCCTCAAGCTTCATCTCACGGATATGTACCGGTGACTCATAGAAGTTACGTGTACATTTGCCCATACAAGCATGTGCACAGATTGTTCCTGTAATGAATGGAAGTGGATTCTTCTCTGTGATAACATCCATAGCTTCTTCATATTTACCAGCCTCTACAAGCTGCAGGTATGTTGTGATATCCTGGTGGATCGGGCATCCTTCTTTACAAGGAGCGATGAAGCAGTCGATCAGCGGAACCTGTTTGTTGATCTTTCTGGACGGAAGCGGTTTTACAGCCTTTACATGATATGGGCTTGTCTTTGCTTCCTCAACCAGTTTCTCTGTCTTGGCAGCGTCGACACCGGTGAATACAACGCCTTCTTTCTCAAGAAGTCCTGCAATCTGGCAAAGTCTGTCATATCCGCCTGGTTTCAGGATTGTTGTAGCCATTGTTACCGGCCAGATTCCTGCATCGATGATTCCTTCGATGTTATGGAAATCAGCACCACCTGAATAGGAGATTCTCAGTTTTCCACCGAAATCTCTTGCCAGCATATTTGCTACGGAGATGGAAAGTGGATACAGAGATTTTCCTGACATATACATCTCTTCACTTGGAAGTTCGTTCTGTTTTACATCAACCGGGAATGTGTTAGTGATCTTCACACCAAACTCCAGGTTTCTTTCCTGACAGACAGCGATCAGTCTGTTCAGCATCGGAACAGCATCCTCGTACTGCAGGTCGTCTTTGAAGTGGAAGTCACCGAATGCGATATAATCGTATCCCATGTCATCCATTGTCTTTCTTGCATACTCGTATCCAAGAAGTGTCGGGTTACATTTGATAAATGTATGGAATCCCTTTTCTGTGATCAGATACATTGCGATCTTCTCAATTTCTTCCGGAGGGCATCCGTGAAGTGTAGAGATTGTAACAGAATTACAGATATCACCGGAAATGCTTTCGATATCTTCTGCTGTCACTTTCTCGAACAGGTCAACATGCTCAAGAAGATAAGCCTTGCAGTGCTTGAAAATCTCTGAATCCTGTGCATGCTGCATTGTGTTCAGGAATGTGTCAACCTTCTCTGATTTGATTCCGGCAAGATCATATCCAACACTGATGTTGAACTGGAATCCGTCCATGCTTCCAAGTCCGAATTCTTTTGAGATCACTTTCAGAAGGAACCATGCTTTGATGTACTCCTCCATTGCCTGTGGAACAAACAGCTCTGTAGACCACTCACAGTTGTAGCACTCGTCATCAGCCTTGATACATGGTCTGTTGATGCATGCTGCAAGCTCGTCTCCGTCCATTACCTGAACTGTCTTCAGCTCGAAGAAACGGCTTCCTGTGTAGTAAGCTGCGATAATATTCTGTGTCAGCTGAGTGTTTGGACCTGCTGCCGGTCCGATTGGTGTCTCAAGATCTCGTCCGAAGATTGTGCGGTTGAATTTGCTGTCCGCATGATATGGATGACGCTCTCCAAATACTGTTCCATTCTCTTTGTACTCTGTCAATGTCCAGTTTAAAAGCTGTTCAAATGACATAGGTCTCATAATTTCACTCATACTTTTTACCTCTCTTTTTTCTTTTATCACGGAAAACCTGCCATCGGCAGGTCCTTCCGTAATGATTAAATCTTTGAAATCTCTGACAGATCATTCCCCAAGAACCTGTCTTTTCTCAAAGATCTGTTTCCTTTTATTTTACCTCCGGCTTTGGATCTTTCGGAAGAACCAGATTCAAAATAACTGCAAAAATTGTCGCCAGTACAACCGGTGATGATGCAAATGTGTTATTGATGATGGACTGGAAGTTCTCAAGTCCCATTGTCATTCCTAATCCATCGTAAATTGTTGATGTCATCTGATTTAAGCATCCGTTACTTAAGGATACACCCATACCGATTGCAATAGATAATCCTGCAACTGTTGTATTTCTTGTAGACATACCTTCACTTACAAGAAGCTTGATACCTGTCATTGCGATACCTGCGAATACAGATGCTACTGCTCCACCAAGTACACACTGAGGAATTGTTCTCAGAAGTGCTGAGAATTTCGGAATCAATCCTGCAATCAGAAGGATAAATGCTGAAAGTGAAAATACCTTTCTTGCTACAACTTTTGTAGAACCAACAATACCTACGTTCTGGCTGTAAGTTGCTGTCGGAGGACATCCGAAACATGCACTTACGATATTACTGATACCATAACCGATGATACCACCGTTGAGCTCCTGGTCAGTAGGAAGACGATCCATACCACCACTTGTTGTAGCGGAGAAATCTCCCATTGCCTGAATGGAATTGACAAGGAACAAAATCGCCAGCGGGATAATCGCTGAGATATCGAATTTCACACCGAAAGCGAACGGTTGTGGAAGCTGGAACCAACCTGCGTTTGAAAGTGCTGAAAAATCAACCATTCCAAAGCACAATGCAAGTACATATCCACAGACCAGACCGATCAGGATAGATGCAAGTTTGAAAAGTCCTTTTCCGTAATGGTTCAGACCGATTACGATTGCCAGTGTTACAAGGGATACAAGCCAGTTCTGCCAGGAACCATAAACAAGTGCTGCTGTCTGACCTCTCTGCTCTACGATCACTTCATATGTGTTCGCGGAGTTTCCTGCCATGTAGTTAATGGCTGTCTTATAAAGAGACAGACCGATCGCAAAGATAACAGTTCCGATTACCAGTGGTGGGAACACCTTTCTGATCTGCTTAATAGTAAGTCCAACGATAATTGCTACAATACCACCTACGATCATCGCGCCAAAAATCGTGTTAACGTCCTGAGCCTGTGCTGCAATTGCTGTCATTGTCGGAACATAAGCAAAACTTACACCGATGATGACCGGAAGTCCGGATCCAAGATGGATCTTATTTCCATACAGCTGAAGGAATGTTGATAATGCTGCAAATACAAGTGACATCTGGATCAAGAGACCCATGTTTACATTTCCACCTGCATTATTCGCTGCATTTGCAACCAGAATTGCCGGTGTAACACATCCTACAACTGCTGCAAGTACATGCTGGGCAGCAAGCGGAAGTATCTGACCAAATGTCGGATTACCATCCCACTTAAACAGTTCTTCGTTTCCTCTGCGAGGTGCTTCTGATTTCTTTTCTTTCATTATTTTATTGTCCTTTCCGGTTAGTTTTGACGAAATGTGCGATCAAAGATACTGTCCACATCTGTTATATATGTTAACATTAATGAACAGTATCCGTCAATCTAAGCCTAACGACTGTTGATACGTTTTCCAAGTTCGGCTGCTGCCTGTCTGCAGTCTGCCATAACTTTCGCTTCGTCAATCTCTGTCAGTCTTCTGTCTTTCATCAATACTTTACCGTTTGCAACAGTTGTCACAACATCGTGTCCAGTTACTCCGAATACAAGGTGACCATTGATGTTATTCTCATTCATTGGTGTCAGCGGATTGTAATTAACAATGATCACATCAGCTGCTGCGCCTTCTTCAAGAACTCCGAGCTTCTGGTCGAAATAACGTCCTGCAATCTTTGCATTGTTCTCAAACAGCATTGTCGGAACTTCTCCCCATGCTGCATTTGGATCGCAAAGGTGATGTTTATGAAGAATATTTGCCACTTTGAAGGATTCCATCATATCATGTGTATATCCATCTGTTCCAAGTCCTGTAAGGATTCCTCTGTGTACAAGTTCCATTGTCGGAGGGCATCCGCAGGCATTTCCCATATTGGATTCCGGATTATGAACAACCATTGTGTTTGTATCTTTGATCAGATCCATCTCATGTGGGTTGATGTAGATACAATGTCCAAGCAGTGTCTTCTCTCCAAGAATATTGAAGTCCATCAGACGGTCAACAATTCTCTTTCCATAATGTTTCAGGCAGTGATGCAGATCTTCAATTCCTTCTGCAACATGAATATGATAACCAACTTCATCCGGTTTGTTTGCTGCTGCAAGTTCCATTGTCTCATCTGAGATTGTGAACTGTGCATGCATACCCATCATTCCGGCGATCATTCCGCTGTCATCCTTCAGTGCATGACGAATAAATTCTGCATTCTCCATTACAGACTCTCTGGCCTTGTCTTTTCCATCTCTGTCGGAAACTTCATAACAGAGACAGGAACGAATTCCTGTTTCCTTCGCTGCTCTCTCAATTTCAAATAAGGAACCTTTGATAGCTCCAAAGCTTGCATGATGGTCAAATACTGTTGTTACACCGTTCTTGATAGAATCAATATAAGTAGCCATAGCACTTAAATAAGTATCATTCAGTGTCAGGTTTCTATCCAGCGTCCACCACATTCCTTCAAGAATGCTGAGCAATCCTGTTGGATTGTATCCATTAATAGCAAGTCCTCTTGCAAAAGAACTATAGATATGTTCATGAGTATTAATGAATGCCGGCATAATCACTCCGCCTTTTGCATCAATAAACTCTGCATCTGGATAAACCTTCTTCAACGCATCTGTTGGTCCAACCTTACAGATTACTTTACCATCAATTGCTACTGCGCCCTCTTCCATATAAGGACATTCAGGGTTTCTTGTCACAACTCTACCATTACCTAAGATCAACATAATTGTAACCTCTCCTTTTTATGAATTTCTACACTTTGATGTTAAAATGCCATCTGCCTGTTATGTGCATTTCGTACATCAATATCTCTGATACACATAGAATAACATCTAAATTGTCTAAATGCAACAAGAAATCTAAAAAAGTTTTTTGTTACCTAAAAAATTTTTAGGAAAGGTATTGACTATCGTGATTTTTATGATATTATGGGATTATGAAGACAGAAAGCATGTAGAAAGGCAGGTGGACATATGCGTCATACCTTAGATTTTCTTAAGCAGCTTGCACACGGACTTGCAATTCAATTTGGAAGTTCCTGTGAGATTGCAATTCATGATTTGAAGACAAAAGATCTGGAGAAATCGATCGTGTACATCGAGAACGGACATATATCGAACCGACAGACCGGAGATGGTCCTTCAGGAATTGTTCTTGAGACACTTCAGTCGGATCCGTCAACGATTCATGATAAGCTTTCCTATCTTACTAAAACAGAAGATGGACGGATCCTGAAATCGAGTACCTTCTATATAAGAGACGATGACGGATCAATCTCATACATCTTCTCATTAAACTATGACATCACAGCTTTTACAGCTGCGAGTACAGCAATTCAGTCTTTGATCGCTACGAAAGACAAGCTTCCGGATCTTACAGGTGATTCGCCACGGCAGATCACACATAATGTAAATGAACTTCTGGATTTGTTAATCGAGCAGGCCGTTGCAAAGGTCGGAAAGCCAGTTGCAATGATGAACAAAGATGACAAAGTTGCTGTTGTCCAGTATCTGGATCATGCCGGTGCTTTCCTTATTACAAAGTCCGGCGATAAAGTTTCTTCGTATTTGGGGATATCGAAATTCACACTTTACAGTTACATGGGCAAATGACACGTATTAATTTAAGGAGGTCACTATAATGGAAACTATCAAATGGGCAGTAAACGAAATGCCAAAAACAGATGACTCTCAGCTTCAGGTAATGTCACTTGAGAATGTAGCGAAAGCTCGCGCATTCCATGAGAGCTTCCCGCAGTACAGTGTTACACCACTTGTAAAACTGGATCACATGGCTGCATACCTTGGACTGAAAGAGGTCTATGTAAAAGATGAGTCTTATCGTTTCGGACTGAACGCATTTAAAGTACTCGGCGGATCTTTCGCAATGGCTCGCTACATTGCAAAGCAGACAGGAAAGGATGTTTCAGAACTTCCTTACAACGTTCTTACATCTGACGAACTGCGTAAAGAATTCGGACAGGCTACTTTCTTCACTGCAACAGATGGTAACCACGGACGTGGTGTTGCATGGGCAGCGAACAAGCTTGGACAGAAATCCGTAGTACTTATGCCGAAGGGATCCACTCAGACAAGACTGAACAACATCCTGAAAGAAGGAGCGAAAGCTACAATCGAAGAGGAAAACTACGACGAATGTGTTCGTATGGCTAACGCTATGGCAGAGAAGACAGAGAACGGCGTAATGGTTCAGGATACAGCCTGGGACGGATATGAAGAGATTCCGGCATGGATCATGCAGGGATACGGAACAATGGCTAACGAGGCTGATGATCAGCTTCACGAAGCTGGATGTGAGCGTCCGACACATGTATTTATTCAGGCTGGTGTTGGTTCACTTGCCGGAGCAGTTCAGGGATTCTTCGCTAACCGCTATCCGGAAAATCCACCGAAAGTTGTTGTTGTTGAAGCTGCGCCTGCTGCATGTCTTTACAAAGGAGCATGTGCTAAGGACGGAGCTATCCGCATCGTAGACGGAGACATGGTTACAATCATGGCTGGTCTTGCCTGTGGAGAGCCGAACACAATTTCATGGGATATTCTGAAAAACCACGTTGATACATTTATCGCAACACCTGACTGGGTTGCTGCCAAAGGTATGCGTATGCTTGCTGCACCTTTCAAAGGTGATCAGCCTGTTACTTCCGGAGAATCCGGAGCCGCACCGTTTGGAACACTTGCGTGCATCATGACAATGGATGAGTACAAACCGCTCAGAGAGCACCTCGGATTGGATGAGAACTCAAAAGTACTTCTCTTCTCTACTGAGGGAGACACTGATCCGGATAGATACAAATCAATTGTCTGGGACGGAAATGAGAGATAATCATTTCTCGCAATACAATAAGAAGAAACTGTAACACCAAAACAAGATTTTATTTCAAAAGGAGAAGAACAATGGATCTTAACAAAATCAAAGAGTATGCAAAAGGCTATGAGAAAGACATGACTGCTTTCCTTCGTGCTATCGTAAAAAATCCGGGAGAAAGCTGTGATGAGAAAGCTCACGTAGAGACAATCGCTGCTGAGATGAAGAAAGTTGGATTTGACGAAGTTGTCATCGACCCACAGGGAAATGTTATGGGATTCATGGGAACTGGCGACAAGATCATCGCATTTGACGCACATATCGATACAGTAGGTATCGGTAACATCGATAACTGGAAATTCGATCCATACGATGGATACGAGACAGAGACAGAGATCGGTGGACGTGGAGTATCTGACCAGTGTGGCGGTATCGTATCTGGTGTATACGGAGCAAAGATCATGAAAGATCTCGGACTCATTCCAGAAGGATACAAAGTAATGGTTGTTGGTACAGTTCAGGAAGAAGACTGTGACGGACTTTGCTGGCAGTACATCATCAACGAAGACAAGATTCGTCCGGAGTTCGTAGTTTCTACAGAGCCTACAGACGGTGGTATCTACCGTGGACAGAGAGGACGTATGGAAATCCGTATCGATGTTAAGGGAGTTTCCTGTCACGGTTCTGCTCCAGAGCGTGGAGACAACGCGATCTACAAGATGGCTGACATTCTTCAGGATGTTCGTGCTCTTAACGAGAACGATGACGCTGACGAGACAGAGATCAAAGGTCTTGTTAAAATGCTTAACCCGAAATTCAACCCTGACTACGAAGAGGCTCGTTTCCTTGGACGTGGAACAGTTACAACATCTCAGATTTTCTACACATCACCAAGCCGTTGTGCAGTAGCAGATTCCTGTGCTGTATCTCTTGACCGTCGTATGACATTCGGAGAGACATGGGAGAGCTGCTTAGATGAGATCCGTAACCTGCCAAGCGTTAAGAAATACGGTGATGACGTTGTTGTTTCTATGTACAACTATGATCGTCCGTCCTACACAGGATGTGTATACGAGATCGAGTGCTACTTCCCAACATGGGCTATTCCGAAGGATCACAAAGTAACTAAGGCTCTTGAGAAAGCTTACACAGGACTTTACGGAGATCAGAGAATCGGTGCTGCTGACACACTTGAGATGCGTCAGGCTCGTCCTCTGACAGATAAGTGGACATTCTCTACAAACGGTGTTTCTATCATGGGTAGAAACGGAATCCCATGTATCGGATTCGGACCTGGAGCTGAGGCTCAGGCTCACGCACCAAACGAGATGACATGGAAACAGGATCTCGTAACATGTGCTGCAGTATACGCTGCACTTCCACTGTCTTACGCTGAGTAATTCAGTATTTGCTAACGCATTTGCGTGTGATCACGCAACCAATTCATTGAACCTATGGCGTTCTGACCGGATAATTTCCGGCCGGAACTGCCTTGGCTAATAAACCTAAAAACAAATAATTCATTTTAATCAGGAGGATTTTAAAGATGGACGCAAAATTACAGGGATATATTGACAAACTGAACGCACTCAACTTCAAAGAGATGTACAATGGTGACTTCTTCCTTACATGGGAGAAAACAGACGACGAGATCGAGGCTGTATTTACAGTAGCTGATGCTCTTCGTTACATGAGAGAGAACAACATTTCCACAAAGGTATTCGAGAGCGGACTTGGAATTTCTCTGTTCCGTGACAATTCCACACGTACACGTTTCTCTTTCGCTTCTGCTTGTAACCTTCTTGGTCTTGAGGTTCAGGATCTTGACGAAGGAAAATCTCAGGTTGCTCATGGTGAGACAGTTCGTGAGACAGCTAACATGATCTCCTTCATGGCTGATGTTATCGGTATCCGTGATGATATGTACATCGGAAAAGGTAACAAATACATGCACGAAGTTGTTGACGCTGTAACAGAAGGAAACAAGGACGGAATTCTTGAGCAGAAACCTACACTTGTAAACCTTCAGTGTGACATTGACCACCCAACACAGGCTATGGCTGATATGCTTCACATCATCCATGAGTTCGGCGGAGTTGAGAACCTGAAAGGCAAAAAACTTGCTATGACATGGGCTTACTCACCATCTTACGGAAAACCACTTTCTGTTCCACAGGGAATCATCGGTCTGATGACACGTTTCGGAATGGACGTTGTTCTTGCTCATCCAGAAGGATACGAAGTATTCGAGGATGTTGAGAAAGTTGCTGAAGAGAACGCTAAGAAATCAGGCGGATCCTTCAAGAAGACTAACAACATGGCTGAAGCATTCAAAGATGCTGATATCGTATATCCAAAGAGCTGGGCTCCATTTGCAGCTATGGAAAAACGTACAGAGCTTTACGGAAACGGAGATACAGAAGGTATCAAAGCTCTTGAGAAAGAACTTCTTGCTCAGAATGCAGAGCACAAAGACTGGGCTTGTACAGAAGAGCTCATGGCTACAACAAAAGACGGAAAAGCTCTTTACATGCACTGTCTGCCAGCTGACATCTCAGGCGTAAGCTGTGAAGAAGGTGAAGTTGACGCTTCCGTATTCGATCGTTACAGAGATCCACTTTACAAAGAAGCCAGCTTCAAACCATACATCATCGCAGCTATGATCTTCCTTGCTAAATTCGAGAACCCACAGGAAATCCTGAAGAAACTCGAAGAGAGAGGAATGTCCAGAATTTTTGAGTAAGTTTAAATTTCTCAGACAAAAATAGTTTCACAGTTACCTTAATTAGTAACTTATTGTACAGGCCTGAATCTTTCAGACCTGTACAATACCTTTACAGTAAATACGGAGGATCCTAAAATGGAAAAGAAAAAACGTATTGTCATTGCCCTCGGCGGAAATGCCCTTGGCAATACTCTTCCTGAGCAGATGGCTGCTGTTAAGATTACAGCACGCGCGATCGTAGACCTGATTCAGGAAGGCTGCGAAGTAGTCGTAGCACACGGAAATGGTCCTCAGGTTGGTATGATCAACAACGCTATGATCGCATTAACACATGAGGATGAGAAACAGCCAAACACACCACTTTCTGTATGTGTTGCAATGAGCCAGGCTTACATCGGATATGACCTGCAGAATGCCCTGAGAGAAGAATTGTTCAACAGAGGAATCCATGATATTCCGGTTGCTACAATGATCACTCAGGTTCGTGTAGATGCTGATGATCCGGCTTTCGAGACACCATCCAAGCCAATCGGTAAATTCCTTTCTAAGGAAGAAGCTGATGTTATGGCTGAGAAATATGATTATATCATGAAAGAAGATGCAGGACGCGGATACCGCCGTGTTGTAGCATCTCCAAAACCGCAGGAGATCGTTGAGATCGGTACAATCCGTACAATGGTTGACTCCGGTGACCTTGTAATTGCCTGTGGCGGCGGTGGAATCCCGGTTATGCGCCAGGGCAACCACCTCAAAGGTGCAAGTGCAGTTATTGATAAAGACTTTGCAAGTGCTCTCCTTGCCAAAGAGCTCGACGCAGACTTCCTCATCATCTTAACTGCTGTAGAAAAAGTTGCACTGAACTACGGAAAGCCGGATGAAAAATGGCTTGATGATGTGACAGTTGAAGAAGCAAAACAATATGTAGAAGAAGGACATTTCGCTCCTGGTTCTATGCTTCCTAAGGTACAGGCAGCTCTTGACTTTGCTGAGTCCAAACCTGGAAGACAGTCACTGATCACACTGCTTGAGAAAGCAAAAGATGGAATTCTTGGTGAGACTGGAACAAGAATCCACCTGTAAAACAGAAAAATCAGATTATTGAATAAGTCAATTACTTAAAACTCCTAAAATAGAAAATGAAAAAACCTCAGGAAACGGTGCTGCAACACCCGAACCTGAGGTTTTTTCATGTGTTTTATATGATTTTATTTCCTCTGACGTATTTTGCTTTCACTTCTCTCTCATCAGCAAGATAAATCATTTTTTCCAAACGATCTTTCACACTCATCTGACGGGAGGATTCAAGTCTGCTGTCATCTAATACAACAGCATCGAATTCATATCCTTCTTCAAAACTTCCGACTTTTCCGAAGAAGGATCCGCCACCCTTAGTTGCCATATAGAATGCTTCTTCTGACTTCAATGCCGGATATTTCTGATCGACAAGTCTCCAGCGCATCTTTGACATCTGAATTGCATGTGCCATTGCCCGGAAAAGATTCTCTGTCGAGCCTCCTGCGACATCACTTCCAAGTCCTACAGAAAGTCCTTCTTCCAGATAACGTTTTACTGGTGCAATTCCGGAAGAAAGATTCTCATTTGATTCCGGACAATGTGCTACATACACACCGTTCTCTTTCATTCTCTGGATTTCTTCTTCCGTACTGTATACGCAATGCGCCATAACCGTCGGTGCATCTGCTCCAAACAGACCAAAATGATCATATGCATCTCCATAAAACTCTGCATACGGACAAAGTTCTTTTACCCATTCGATCTCTGATAAATTCTCTGATAAATGTGACTGCACCGGAATCTGGTAACGCATCTGAACCATCTTCAGCATATCCAGAAGCTCATCTGTACAGCTCGGAATAAAACGAGGTGTCAGGATCGGCAGCGTATTCTTATACTTTTTATGCTGCACATCTTTCATCCACTCAACTGTCTCTTCTGCAGACTCTTGTGTACCTTCACGAAGTTCATCCGGTGAATTTCTGTCCATATTCACTTTTCCGACCATCGTGACCAGACCGCTTCTTTCCAGATGATCCATCAGAACAAGTGTCGATCTTCTATGAATTGTCCCAAAGACGCATGCTCTTGTTGTTGAACTATGTTTCAAGTTCTTGGCAAACTTCGCATACGCCTCATTCGCATACAATACATCCTTGTATTTTGCTTCCTCCGGAAATGTATTCGTCTCCAGCCACTCCAGAAGTTCCAGATCCATCCCTGTACCGCGGAATGTATACTGCGGTGCATGTATATGCAGATCTGTCATTCCCGGAATAATCAGACAATCTCCATGATCCTCAATTGGTTCCCCTCCAAGTCGGAATGGAAGTGTCTGATAGATTCCTTCTACTTTTCCATCTTTACACACAAGATAACCGTGTTCGCATATCTCAAATTCATCTTTCGTCTTTGTATAGATAATATTTCCTTTTAAAATTTTGATATCATCCATCTTTCTTATTCTCCACTCTCAATTACTACTATCATTTTAACTTTTTTCAAAGCGCCTATTTTACCCTTTCGAGCATGACTTCAACAACGCCGCCACAAACCATACCTTCATCCTCGGCTGCCTCTGCTGTCATGTCTACCTTGCATACCTGGAATCCTTCCTGCTCCGTACGGATCATGAGGAGTGCTTTCTGAATAATCTCACTTTCCACACATCCTCCACCAATTGTATCGATGATCCTTCCATCTCCGCATACAAGCATCTTTGTTCCTACGCCACGTGGTGCAGAACCTTTTCTGGAAATAATTGTCGCAAGCACTTTTCCACACTCATCTTCTTTCAGAATTTCTTCAAGAAGTTCACTGGAATATCCACCGCTCTTTGCACGACTGTTTTTAATCTGAATGATTTCTGCCATAATAGATACCGCGATCTCTTCCGGTGTCTCGGCAGCAATCTTCAACCCAATCGGCGTATGGACTGCTTCAAGCACATCTCTCTCAAACCCTTCTGCCTCCAGCTGGTCTTTTACGATTGCAGTTCTTCTCTTACTTCCCATCATTCCAACATAAGCTCTTGGCTTTCCAAGGATTGTTCTGAGACAATCTGTGTCATATCTGTGACCTCTTGTAACAATAACAAACCATGTATCTGTATCTCCTTTGATCTTTGCAAGACCATCTTCAAATGGTTCGCAATAGACCTGGTCAGCCTCTGCTCTTCTCGCATCATCGGCAAATTTCGGACGGTCTTCTACCACCGTAACATGGAATCCAAGCATCTTTCCCATGCGAATGATTGGCATAGATACATGCCCTGCCCCACAGATCACCAGCTTCGCCGGACGGCTGATACGCTCCTGGAAAATACGTTCACCTCTTTCATCTACAAAAACACTGTCTGTATCCTTCGGTTCACCTTTTAACAGAATTTTCTTTCCTGCTTCAGCACCATCAATCCGAGTCTGTGCCCAAAGCTCTTCTTTTGCATCTGCAAGCTCAGCCTGCAGATTTACATAAAATGAATTCATTCCCCAATTCTCCTTCATCTTATTATTTTCCAAATCCACAATTCGGATAAGTACATACTTCGCAGTTCAGGCAAAGTCCGCCTTCTCCAAGCACTGTGAAATCTTCTACACTTAATCTCTCGCCTGCTGCAATTCTCGGAAGCACCAGATCAAAGATTGTTCTTCTTGCATACATTACGCATCCCGGAAGACCTGCAACCGGAATCTCTCCTTTATAAGCCAGCATGAACATTGCACCCGGAAGTACCGGCGCACCGTAAGTGATTACCTCATCTGTTGCATTTCTGATAGACAACGGTGTTCTGTCATCCGGATCAACGCTCATTCCGCCTGTACAGACAACGAACTCGGCACCTTTTCCGATCCAGTCATTGATTGCATCTGTAACCATCTGTGAATCATCATCACAAAGTACGTTTCCAAGCACTTCCATACCCGCTTCTTCTAATTTCGCTTTTACGACCGGAGTAAATTTATCTGTGATCCTTCCATGATAAACTTCACTTCCTGTTGTCACGATTCCGACTTTCATCTGATGAAACGGAAGAATTGTGAAGATCGGCTCTTCCCCACAGAGCTCTCTCACATGATTCATCTTCTCTTCCTCGATCACAAGCGGAACAACACGCATTCCAACAATCTTATCCCCCTTTTTCACCGGAAAATTTCCGTGTCTGGATGCAAGCACGATCTGGCCAAGTGCATTTACTTCATTTAATTTCTCGCGATTGATCTTCAGAAGGCCATCGCACTGTGCAGTCAGTTCGATCTTTCCTTCCTTTGCCTCGGATGCATTCATATGCTCTCCCTGGCAGACCTGGCACAGCACTTCTGCCGCATCATTCTCATGAAGCATTCCTTCCTGTTTCTCCCACACATAGAGATGTTCTTTTCCTACGGAAAGCAGTACCGGTACATCTTCTTCTGTCACTACGTGTCCTTTGCGGAAGACCGCGTCTTTCACGACTCCCGGAATGATCTGGGTAATGTCGTGACAAAGCACACTGCCGACCGCATCCTCTGTTCTGATTAGTTGCATCTTATCCTCTCCTTTTCTTTCCCCAAGTTTGCGCGGAATGCATGTTTCCTGCATCCCGCAATTTTTATTTACGCGAGCAACGAGCCAAAGTCCGTGCTTGCACGAGACCTTGGCGACTGCCGCGATAACTTGAGAAACTCGCGGAGCGTGTTTCTCATAGTTTTCTTATACTCTGCAAGCCTCAAGATCTTTCATCCATACCGCCACGCAGGCATCACTTGGCATTCTCCAGTCCCCTCTAGGAGAAAGTGCCACAGTACCAACCTTCGGTCCATCCGGCAGACAGGAACGCTTGAACTGCTGAGAGAAAAATCTTCTACAAAATGTTTCCAGCCATTTAAAAATGGTCTCTTTGTCATATTCACCATCAAATGTCATACATGCAATACGGAAGATCTTGCTCGGCTCATATCCAAAACGAAGCATAAAGTACAGGAAGAAATCATGCAGTTCGTAAGGTCCTACAAGATCTTCTGTCTTCTGTGCAATATCTCCGTCCTTCGGAGGCAGCAACTCCGGACTTACCGGTGTGTCAAGTACATCGTAAAGTACATTCTTAAGAGCTTCGTCTGTTGTATCATCCGCAGCATATTTTACAAGATGGCGAACCAGTGTCTTCGGTACAGAAGCATTCACTCCGTACATGGACATATGGTCTCCATTATAGGTCGCCCATCCAAGTGCAAGTTCTGACAGATCACCTGTTCCAATGACCATTCCCCAAGTCTTGTTTGCGATATCCATCAGTACCTGTGTACGCTCTCTTGCCTGACAGTTTTCATAAGTTACACTGTGATCTTCCGGATCATGTCCGATGTCACGGAAATGAACATTCACGGCATCTGCGATCGGAACCTCGATCAAAGTTGCTCCGACTTTCTTCGACATCTCACAGGCATTCTGATAAGTTCTGTCTGTTGTGCCAAAACAAGGCATCGTCACAGCGATGATATCCTTCTTATCTCTTCCAAGCATGTCAAATGCGCGTGCCGTTACAAGCAATGCAAGTGTAGAATCCAGACCTCCGGAAATACCGACAACAGCAGTTCGTGCATTCGTATGAGCCAGACGTTTCTTCAGCCCCATTGCCTGGATCGTCAGGATCTCCTCACAGCGCTGTGCGCGGGTCTGTTCATCAGATGGAACAAACGGCTTCTTCGGAAATGTTCTTGTCAAGAATGTCTTTGTCTCTTCAATTGTAAACGGAACACGTACCAGAGTCTCTTCATCCAAAGGCTGGAATGTTGTATTCTTTCTTCTCTCGCCTATGATTCTCTGAAGATCGATCTCTGAGTAAATGATTTCATTTACATATCTACTGCTTTCTTTCAGGATTGTACCATTTTCAGCAATAATATTGTGTCCGCCAAAAACAAGATCTGTCGTAGATTCACCTTCTCCTGCATTCGCATAAATGTATCCGGAGATCAGTCTTGCAGACTGTCCGGAGATCAATGCACGACGGTATGTATCTTTTCCGATCGTCTCATCACTTGCGGAACAGTTGACGATCACTGTTGCACCTTCGAGTGCCGCCTGAATACTCGGTGGAATCGGTGACCAGACATCCTCGCAGATCTCCGCTGCAACCACAAGTTCTTCCATTCCTTTTGCCTGAAACAGAATCTGCGGACCAAACGGAATCTTCTTTCCTTCAAATGTAATCTCTCTCACTGTCTGTGGTCCCGGAGTAAACTGACGCATCTCATAAAACTCACCATAGTTTGGCAGAAATGTCTTCGTTGTAAATCCAAGGATCTCGCCCTGATTCATCGCCGCAGCTACATTGTAGAGCTTTCCGTTCACTTCGAGTGGCGCTCCGACAAATACAAGCATATCTTTATCGCTTGTATTCTCTGCAATCTCAAGCAATGCTTTTCTGGACGCTTTCAGAAGGACACTGTGGTCAAACAGATCACTACACGTATATCCTGTCACACAAAGTTCCGGAAACACAAGAATCTTTGCGCCATTCTTCTGCGCCTCTTCCATAACATTGATGATATTCTGTGTATTAAATTCCACATCTGCAACACGGATATCCGGTGTCGCTGCCGCAACCTTCACAAATCCATTTTTCATCTCATCTTCACCCCATCTTCTATATTTATATGATGTCAGGGCAAAAGCCCCGGCAATACTTATCGAGCCTGTTTTAACAATTCTTTCAATTCATCTACTGAATACTTATATGCTGTATTACAGAAATGACACTTCACTTCAATCTCTTTGCCTTCATCGATCATTTCCTGAATCTCTTTCTTTCCGATACTGATGATTGCTTTCTCAATTCTCTTCTTAGAGCAGTTGCAATAGAACTGTGCCAGCATTGTATCTGTAATTTCTAGATCAAGTCCTTCAAGAACCTGCTCAAGCATCTGCTCCGGTGTATGTCCGTTATCCAGCATGGATGTTACAGACTGGATCTTCTGAATGTTTGCTTCCAGCTTATTAAGCACTTCATCCTCGATAAAAGGCATTACCTGAACGATAAATCCACCGGCACATTTTACAGTATTATCTTTGTTCATCAGAACTCCAAGTCCAACAGAAGACGGTACCTGTTCAGATGTTGCGAAATAGTAAGTAAGATCCTCTGCGATCTCTCCTGTCTGCAGAATTGTCTGCCCTGAATATGGCTCCTTGAGTCCCATGTCTTTGATAATCGTCATGACACCCTGTCCAAGTGCTCCACCGACATCAAGCTTTCCATTCTTCGCCGGAAGCATCACATCCGGGTTAAATACGTATCCTTTTACATTTCCCTTGCTGTCTGCTGTCACAGTCAGGCCTTCGATCTGACCGGAACACTGAATCTGAATCGTCAGCATATCTGTATCATTCTTCATCATGCTTCCCATCATCACTCCGCCTGTAAGGAGTCGTCCCAGCGCCGCTGTAGCTACCGGACTTGTTCCGTGATGCTCTCTTGCCTCCTCAACCAGGTTTGTTGTCACTGCTGCAAATGCACGGATCTGTGCATTTCCTGCTGTTGCTCTTACAATATAATCATTCATGTCTTATTCTCCTCGTCTTTCTTATCTATTCAAGAATTGTATCCAATTTATTTTCCGGATTCTCTCGCAACGATATAGATTCTCTCGCTCTTCTCTGTCGGTTTCTCGTGTGTAACTGCGTCATATGCCGCCTCAAAAACAAGCCCTGAACATTCTACCAGTTCTTTCATCTCTTCTAAAGTATACCCTCTCTGGTAATGTGTCTCCTGATATCTCCGATACAAATCTTCACTTCCGTCTTCCTGAATGAACAGAGTCAGATCATACTCATTGATCCTTTCTTCTTCATAATAGAAGTTATCCCAGATAAAACTACATTCACCTCTGTCTTCCGCGATCACCGTATCTCCCATAACTTCTTTATATTTATATACAGTATTAAAATCAAACAAAAAGACACCCTTTGGATCTAGATAATTATTCACCAGACGGAATACTTCTTCTAGTTCCTCCGGTTCTGTAATATAGTTGACCGAATCACAGACACTGACAATCGCCCTTACTGTTCCATATAATTCGAACTCACGCATATCCTGGAGCAGATAAAGAATATCCTTTCCTGACTCCATTCTTTTCTCCATCGCAAGTTCGAGCATATCTTCTGAATTATCCACACCGATCATGTCATATCCATAATCCGCCAGCTTCTCCGTCATCGTACCTGTACCGCAGCCTAGATCCAATAGAATCCCATCTTCTATTCCACGTTCTTTCAAGAGACTGTGAATATATTTCCCCCACTCTTCGTAAGGTATATTATCCATGAAAATGTCGTAGACCGCCGCAAACCCTGTATAAGCTTCCAACTGTTTACCTCCGTTCTTTCCTATTACTACATAATCCATTTTATTCTACCACATTTTTTTCTTCTTGACATCATACATTTCTATATTCGTGTGTGTTTCTCCATTTCTTGTTATCATGAGTAAAACTCTTTTTTATATCAAGAATTCTGAAATTTCTTCTCATTTTCAGTTCTATTAGGTCCTAAAATCTACCATTTTTTATGAAATTTTTATATTTGTAACATATTTCCATAACATTTTTGCGTTTTATTCTTCCTTTTAGCACTTTAATATGCTATAATCATAAAGCTGTGTTAATAAAAAATTTTTTATATTAACAAAAGGCGCCGCTATCTGTTGTGGGGACAGCAGGATAGTATAGAAAACAAAAGAAAGGACATTGAAAAAATGGACAACAACAAGAAAGAATTCAAGCCGTATATTCCAGCGGACAAAGTCGTTCCTGAGTTTACGGTGACAGCACTCTTGATTGGTATCCTTCTGGCAATCGTATTTGGAGCTGCTAACGCATACCTCGGACTTCTCGTTGGTATGACAGTTTCCGCTTCCATCCCGGCAGCCGTAATTTCTATGGGAATCATTCGTGTGATTCTCCGTAAGGATTCTATTCTCGAGAACAACATGGTACAGACAATCGGTTCTGCCGGAGAGTCTGTTGCTGCAGGAGCTATCTTCACACTTCCTGCATTATTCCTTTGGGCTGAAGAAGGAAAGATTGCTTTCCCAAGCATCCTTTCCATCGCTCTGATTGCCCTGTTTGGTGGAATACTCGGAGTATGCTTCATGGTACCACTTCGTCAGGCTCTTATCGTTGAGGAGCACGGAACACTTCCTTTCCCGGAAGGAACTGCTTGTGCAGAAGTTCTTCTGGCCGGAGAAGAAGGTGGATCTAAGGCTGGTACAGTATTCGCAGGACTTGGTATCGCAGCCGTTTACAAATTCCTTGCAGACGGAACGCAGCTCTTCCCAAGTGAGATTGGACACGCATTCAAGAACTACAGCGGAGCACAGATTGGTATGCAGGTTCTTCCGGCACTTGGTGGTGTAGGATATATCTGTGGACCGAAGATCTCCAGCTACATGTTCGCCGGTGGTACACTCAGCTGGTTCGTACTTATGCCAATGATCGCACTGTTCGGTGGAGATGCTACAATCTTCCCTGCATCAGTTACAGTCAATGAATTGCTCACTATGCCAGGTGGTGGTCCGTCCGCTCTGTGGAGTAACTACATCAAATACATCGGAGCAGGAGCTGTTGCAACTGGTGGTATCATCAGTCTGATTAAGAGCCTTCCTCTGATCGTAAGAACATTTAAGCAGGCCATTGGAAGTATGAAAAAGAATGCAGGATCTGGAAAACAGCTTCGTACAGAGCAGGATCTTCCATTCCCATTACTGATCGGAGTTATCCTTGTGATCGCTGTTCTGATCTGGATTCTTCCGATCTTCCCGGTTAACCTGGTTGGTGCCCTGATCATCGTTGTATTCGGATTCTTCTTTGCAACTGTATCTTCTCGTATGGTTGGACTGATCGGATCTTCTAACAACCCGGTATCAGGTATGACAATCGCTACTCTTCTCTTTGCTACAGTAATCCTGAAAGTAACAGGTACTACAGGACTTACAGGCATGGTTGGAGCCATCTCTATCGGTGGTATCATCTGTATCGTTGCAGCAATCGCAGGAGATGCTTCTCAGGACTTAAAGACAGGATTCATCGTAGGTGCTACACCTTCCAAACAGCAGGTTGGTGAGATCATCGGTGTTGTTGCTTCTTCAGCAGCAATCGGATTCGTTCTTTACCTTCTGAATGAAGCTTGGGGATACGGAACAGAAAAGATTCCGGCAGCTCAGGCTACAATGATGAAGATGCTCGTTGAAGGTATCATGAATGAGGAACTTCCATGGGCTATGATCCTGATCGGTGTATTTATTGCAATCGTTGTTGAGATCCTCAAGATGCCGGTTATGCCATTCGCAGTTGGTATGTACCTTCCATTCTCTCTGAGTGCTGGTATCATGGCTGGTGGTATTGTACGTATCTTCGTTGAGAAGAAAAAAGGTACAGAGGCAGAGAAAAAAGCACGTACAGACAGAGGTCTTCTCTTTACATCCGGTATGATCGCCGGAGAAGGTATCATCGGTATCCTTCTTGCTGTATTTGCAGTAGTTAAGATTGATTCTAAGATCATTCTGCCATTCCACTTACCACAGGTTGGCAGTCTGGTGCTTTACATTGCATTACTCGTACTTCTGTACGTTGTATGTATGAAAGCTGATAAGGAAAAATAATTCAATGAAAAAGAAAGACAGTAAAAACTATCTTGACTTTATCCCGGAGAAGAATCCGGAAATTGAATATGAAACAGGTGAGGACGGTATTATTACCGTCCTTATCGAATGGAAGGGATTTTATCACAAGCTGGCTCAGCGCTTCTTCCGTCGTCCCCGTGTAAGTGAAATCAAGTTAGACAAGCTTGGAACTTTTGTGTGGAACTCCATCAATGATAAAAAGGATGTACATGCAATCTCCAAAGAGCTTGAAGCAGAATTTCCTTCTATGGAACAGCCGCTGACAAGACTGATCAAATACCTTGAGATCCTTCATGATAATCACCTGATCTACTGGAAAGGAGAGAAACGGAAATGATGCATACGATTCTGAAATATCTTCCTTATGTACTTCTCTTTGCAGTTGCTACAATGATCGTCTACGGATGGGGATTGTGGCGTACGATGAGACAGGGAAGCGATCTTGCTAATATGCTCAGTTCCAAAGGAATCTCCAAAGTCAAAAAGACATTGAAGAAAAATGGTCCTATGACCCGCACAGCTCTTGAACCATATGTGAAAGATCTGACAGCGCGACAGCCATTTATGCAAGAACAAATCAATGTGACTGATCCAAGACAATTTCTTGATTCAATTCTTCCCTATATGGTAAAGCAAAAAATGATCACTGAGGAAAAAGTGAATGGGAAAATTGTATATCAGATCCGCAAGGATTGAAAACAAAAAGGATATCTGCCAGAAGTAATGATTACTCTGACAGATATCCTTTTTGTCTTTTCATCTTTTTCCACTTTTTTCTTTCTTTTTACACCAATTTACACAGATTATCGCATTTTTCCTTGACACGCCCCGCTGCGTGGGATACAATAATCTATGGTAAAAACAACACAACTACATCATTTCGGTAGGTGAGGTTACCACAGGGATTGGGATATTTGACATGCTTAAGCATTCGATAGGACCCGGAGATTGCTGCCGCGAGATTGTGGAGACACGATTAGTTGGTCAGCAGGCTGTGTCGAGAAGGCACAACCTAATGCAATTGATATGCCCTGTGATACTAAAGCTTGAACGATGCATTTTATAAGAAGTCAATACGACTCCGTCATTGTTCAGGCAATGATGGAGTTTTTTGTTTCTCATAAAAATACGAACAAGGGAGGTGAGGTTATGGACTCTGGTGCCAGTAGTTACCACATATGTGGCTCAATAGACAAAAATAAAATAATGCGAGGTAATTATCATGGACAAAGATATTTTTATAAAGCTTCTGGCGCAGCGCGAATTCAAAGCTGTCAGAAGTATTCTCGATGTAATGAACGAAGTGGACATAGCCTCTCTTCTCTCAACTTTAAGTGATAAAGAACTGGCTCTTGCTTTTCGTCTTATTCCAAAAGATAAAGCTGCTGAAGTATTTTCCAATATGGACACTTCCATGCAGACTTATCTGGTAACAATGTTTACTGAGAAAGAGCTGAAAGAGCTCTTAGACGACCTCTATATGGACGATACGGTCGATATGCTGGAAGAACTCCCGGCAAACCTTGTAAAGCGAATTCTGGCTACCGTCAGCGCGTCAGACCGTAGCATGATCAACCAGCTGCTGAACTATCCGGAAGACAGTGCCGGAAGTATCATGACAACGGAATATGTAGACCTGCGTGAGGAAATGACTGTCGGACAGGCGATGGCACATATCAAGAAGACCGGAATCCATAAAGAGACCATTTACACCTGCTATATCACAGAACGCAGAAAACTGGTCGGTATCGTAAGTGCAAAAGATTTGATGACAACAGATGACGATGTTCCGATCAAAGACCTGATGGAGACAGAGATCATCTCCGTGTATACACACGCTGACCAGGAACAGGTTGCACAGCTATTCACAAAGTATGACCTGCTTGCGCTCCCTGTTATTGACCTGGACGGCCGCATGGTTGGTATTGTTACATTCGACGATGCTATGGATGTTATGGTAGATGAGGCCACAGAGGATATCACAAAGATGGCTGCCATCAACCCTAGTGAGAAGACATATTTTGAAACATCCGTTCTTCAGCATGCAAAGAACCGTATCCCATGGCTTTTGATCTTGATGTTCACTTCCATCATCACAGGAACGATCATTACAAGATATGAAAATGCATTCGCAGCCATCCCTCTTCTTGTATCCTTCATCCCAATGCTGATGGATACCGGTGGAAACTGTGGTTCCCAGAGTGCAACACTGATCATCCGTGGAATCGCACTGGATGAGATCCGTTTTACAGATCTTTTCAAAGTCATGTTCAAAGAATTCCGTATCTCTTTGATCGTCGGTGCTTTTCTTGCTGTTGCCAACGGTGTGCGTATCTTTATACAGTATCATAATCCAGGACTTGCAGTTGTGATTGCCTGCTCCCTGATGGGAACCGTGATCATGGCAAAGCTGGTTGGATGTATCCTCCCACTTCTTGCCAAGAAAGTAAATCTCGACCCTGCGATCATGGCATCTCCACTGATCACAACACTGGTGGATACCTTCTCAATTCTGATCTACTTTAATATTGCGACAGTATTATTCCGTTTGTAATAGCAAATCACAAATGGATACAAAATCAAAAAACATATAAACAAAAAAGTATCAGAAACTTTTAAATTTGCTTCTGATACTTTTTTATTTCTTTTTTATTAATTATCTTTCCATCATGCTGATCGACTCGATTCCAACGCTTCCGCCTCGGACAACTTCAATGCTCTTAAATTCTTCCTTCATCAACTTCACAACTGCATCATTCTTTGTCGCAGTCTGTACAAACTCAACCAAAAGACTGTCTTTTCCGTAATCGATTACTTTCGCCTTAAATGTCTCTGCGATCTGAAAGATCTCAACTTTATCTTCCGGTGTACATTTTAAGACTTTTACATAAAGGATCTCTTTCATTCTTACAAATACGTCTGTAAAATCAATTACTTTAATTACTTCAATCATACGGTTAAGCTGCTTCTTGATCTGCTCAAATGTCTCATCATCGCTGACTGTTGCAATTGTCATTCTGGAAACGGTCGGATCTTCTGTTGTTCCAACTGTCAGACTGTCCAGGTTATAACATTTCCCGGAAAATAAACCGGAAATCTTCGAAAGTACACCAACCTGGTTTTCTACATAGAGAGAAATCCATCTCTTTTTCATATTATTATCCATATCTCTTCCTCGCTAACCTATATTTTCTGTTCTAATCGATTAACAATCCATGATCAAATCTTCAAGTGTTCCGCCCGGCTGAACCATCGGATATACAAGTTCTTCCGGATTGATAACGAACTCGATCAGTGTCGGTGTCTTTGTATTCTTCTTCGCCTCTTCAAATGCAGCTGCGATATCTTCTTTCTTCATAACACGGATTCCTTTGGCTCCGTAGCTCTCTGCAAGCTTCACAAAATCCGGTGTGTACTCCGGCATCTCCTGCCCGTTTGTTCTGCGGAAAAGTGCTCCTGATTTCAGGTTCGTCATACTGTAACGTTTTCCATAGAACAGCTTCTGCCACTGACGTACCATACCAAGATATTCATTGTTAAATACACAGAGAATCAATGGAAGTTCTTCCAATACTGCTGTAGCAAATTCCTGAATGTTCATCTGCATACCACCGTCTCCGGAGATTGCAATAACGTCCTTATCCGGATTACCAAGCTTCGCTCCGATTGCAGCCGGGAAGCCATATCCCATCGTTCCAAGTCCACCGGAAGTGATCAGCTGCTTGTTCTTTGTAATCTCAATATACTGTGTTGTGAACATCTGATGCTGGCCTACATCTGTTGCAATGATTGCATTGTCAAACTGACGGTTGATCTCTTCAATAATATCCTGCGGTCCCATATCCACACGGTTCTTCATTGTCAGAGGATGTTCTTCCTTCCACTCTGCGATCTGTTTTCTCCACTTCTTTGTCTCACAGTGCTCTACATATTCATTCATCTTCGTAACTGCCTCAAGCGCATCTGCAACGATCGGCACATCAACATGAATATTTCTTGAAATAGATGCTGTATCGATATCAATATGAACGATCTGTGCATTCGGTGCAAATTCATGCAGCTTACCTGTAATACGGTCATTAAAACGTGTTCCGATCGAGAATAAAAGATCGCATTCGCTGACTGCCATGTTCGAAGCATATGCTCCGTGCATTCCAAGGTTTCCTATATAAAGCGGGTGATCTGTCGGAACCGCACCGCGTCCCATGATCGTTGTAACAACCGGAACTTCTGTCTTCTCTACAACTTCTGTAAACACCTCATTCGCACGTGCAATATTCACACCGCCTCCGGCAAGGAATAACGGCTTCTTTGCCTTTTTCAGCATCTTAAGCGCACGTTTTAACTGTCCCATATGCACATTCGTATTTGGCTTATAGCCACGGATATTGACTGTATCCGGATAATCCGCACTTCCAAGTTCCGCCATCACATCTTTTGGAAGATCGATCAGTACCGGTCCCGGTCTTCCTGTTCTCGCGATATAAAAGGCTTCTTTAATAATTCTTCCAAGATCCTCTCTGTTTCGTACAATAACACCGTATTTAGTAATACTGCGTGTAATTCCTACAATATCAACCTCCTGGAATGCATCATTTCCGATCAATGGTCTTGCTACCTGACCTGTAAAACATACGAGAGGTACACTGTCATAATTCGCTGTTGCAAGCCCTGTAACAAGGTTTGTAGCTCCCGGTCCGCTTGTAACAAGACAGACACCTACCTTACCCGTTGTTCTGGCATAAGCATCCGCCTCATGAACCAGTGCCTGCTCATGTCTTGGCAGAATGATCCGAATATCATCCTGCTTGTACAATTCATCACTGATATCAATCGTACATGCTCCCGGATAGCCGAAAATGGTATCCACGCCTTCTTCCTTCAGCGCTCTTACAAGTAATTTGTTTCCTGAAATCTGTTTCAATCCATATACCTCCCTTTTCAAAAAAGAAAGCCCCAAGCATGACCTTCATGCCCAGGGCGAATATCCAGTATTTACCGTTCACAGTACCTGTGTCAACAGCCAGATCTATCCATGTCATCACCTGAATTCAGAGATAAGCCTCTGTACATCCACAAGCTGTGTACTACTCCCTGTCTTCGTATTTGCGTAAAGCGTAAATTAATTATAAGTGTTAAAAAATATCTTGTCAACGTCGAGTTCTTGATCTTATTTAATCTATCGCATATGATTTTTCACAGCTCCGACTACTGTATACAGAACCATCATTACAAGATTGGCAAGAACAACACTGGCTCCCGCCGGAGTTGCCGCCACATAAGAAAGGGTCACACCCGCAATCAAACACACCACTGAGATCACTGCTGCGTTTATTATGACACTTTTAAATGTCCTGCACACTCTCATTGATGTCAATGCCGGGAAAATGATCAGGCTCGAGATCAATAATGCTCCCATCATACGCATTCCAAGAACGATCGTCACTGCTGTAAGTACAGCGATCAACGTATTGTAAACTCCTGCTTTTACACCTGTTGCACGGGCAAATGTCTCATCAAATGTAATCGCAAATATCTTGTGATAAAAAACAATAAACAGGATGAGTACAAAAACGGAAAGTACAAGACTTAATTTCACATCCTCCGCACTCATCGCAAGAATGCTTCCAAACATATAATTATATACATCCGTATTCATTCCTGTTGTCAATGAGATCACCATCACGCCAACTGCTAGTGACGTTGTAGAAATCAGTGCAATTGCCGCATCTCCTTTGATCTTTGCATTCCCGCTGATTCGAAGAAGCAGAATCGCTGCTACAATAACAACCGGGATTGCTACTGTAAGCGGAGCGGCATTCATCGCAGCCGCAATCGCCATGGCACCAAATCCCACATGAGAAAGTCCATCCCCAATCATCGAATACCGTTTCAATACAAGGCTGACGCCCAGTAATGCAGAACATAATGCAACCAGTGATCCAACAAGGAACGCTCTTGTCATAAAAGGATAAGACAACATCTCAATCACTGTATCAAACATGTGTCTCACCTCCTAAGAATGTCTTGCCGGCACGACTCTTCTCGTATCCATCTGCTTTTCCAAAGTACAGCACTGTTTCCTGTAAATGAAGGATATGACTTGCATATTCTACAGCACTCTCGATATCATGCGAAACCATAACAACTGCAATCCCGGATTCCTTATTGATTCGACTGATCAATTGATAGAATTCTGCTGTCACAATTGGATCCAATCCTGTGACCGGTTCGTCAAGAAGCAAGAGTTTCTTGGTCGCACACAATGCTCTTGCAAGCAGAACTCGCTGTCTTTGTCCACCGGACAGATCTCGGAAACATTGTTTTGCGAGATCACGGATTCCAAGCATGTCCATCTTCTCCCACGCCTGCTTCTTATCTTCTGCTGTATAAAACGGTTTCATCCCTCTGCTGTTCAACCGGCCGGAAAGAACCACTTCATAAACACTGGCCGGAAAATCTTTCTTCACATCTGTCTGCTGTGGAAGATATCCAATCTCTGTCTGTTTTAATCCATCATCAAAAACAATCTTGCCTTTGTCCACATTCTTCAGTCCCAAAAGACTCTTTACAAGTGTACTTTTTCCGGAACCATTTTCTCCGACAATACAGAGGTAGTCTCCCTGATTAATCTCAAAATTCAAGTCATGTACAACCATCTGTCCTTCGTATCCAATGGATACATTTTCACATTTGATCAACGCCATCAGTTCAGCACCTCCCTTAATGTTTCAACATTTTTCTCCATAAGGCTCAGATATGTCTCTCCATCTGCAAACTGCTCTGCTGTCAGATTATGACAGCTATAAAATTCTTTTACATCAGCATTTGTTGCTTCTGCAATAGCTTTCGCAATATTTTCGTTGCTAAGTTCCATTTTTAATACTGTTTTAATATTCTCATCCTGTACTTTATTGATTAAAAACGCCATTGTAGCTGCGCTTGGCTCTGTGTCCGAAGCACATCCTGAAAATGCTGCATAATAATCCAGACCATACGCTTCTGCAAAATAACGGAACGGAAATCTGTCTCCGAAAATCATCAGCTTTCGTTTTGAATGATCCACCACATCCTGAAATTCCTGATCCAATTCTTTCAATTGTGCTACATAAGCTTCTGCATTTTCTTCATAATCAGATGCATTTTCCGAATCAATCTCGCAGAGCTCTTCTTTGATCTGCTCAACGATCTTCACCGCATTTAACGGAGATGTCCACACATGTTCATCAATTTCATGTACAGAATGTGTTTCTTCCTGTCCATGCTCTTCATGATCTGCTTCGTCCTCTTCATGCTCCACTTCGTGCTCTTCATGCTCCGCATCATCCTCGTCATGATCATGACCACGCTCTTCTTTCATTCCTTCCACATGTTCCTCTTCCACTGTGTCAACACAATCCACCAGCTTCAGAGTCTTTCTCCCATTGTCCGGCATTGATTCAAGAAGGTCTTCTACCCAGGCATCATTCTCGCCGCCCACATAGATAAACAGATCACTGTTCTGGATCGCAATAATATCCTGTGGCGTCGGCTCATAAGAATGTGTCTCCTCACCCGGTTTTAAAAGCATCTTAAGTTCCACATTCTCTCCCGCGATCTGACGCACAAAATCATACTGCGGAAAGATTGTCGCTACAACACTAATCTTTTCCTTTTCTACTTTATTCTGTTCTTTTCCCCCATTTTGCTCTGTCTGCTGCCCGGACATTCCACACCCGGTCAGCATCATTCCAAGAATAAGACTTCCTGCAAGCAGAAAGTCTCTTACTCTTCTCTTCTTCATCTTCAAATTCATCTTCTCACTTTTACGCTTTTACACTTTCACAGCATCTGTTTTAGCAGCGCTCATATTTTGTAAAAGCAAATTCCAGATCAAAACAAGTCTGTTCTTCTCCTTCTTCCGTCATCTTCCAATCTTCCATCTGATCCAGATTCGGGAAATAAGTGTCTGCCTGGAATTCACGGTCTATCTTTGTTACATATACAGTATCATAATATGGAAGCATCATCTTGTAAATGCTCTCGCCACCGATCACATAAATCTTCTCACTCGGATACTTCTTCAATTCTTCTAAAAGTTCTTCCTCTGAGTGAACGATCACTGCATCTTTCACCTGATAATTTTTATTCTTCGTAAGAACAATATTCACTCTATTCTTCAAAGGAAGTCCGTTCGGGAAACTTTCCAGTGTCTTTCGTCCCATAACTACAACATTTCCTGTTGTTTTCTGACGAAAGAACTTCATATCTGATGGAATGCTCACCAGCAGTCTGTTCTGGTAACCGATTCCCCAATTATTATCTGCTGCTACGATTGCCTGCATACTTCTTCTCCTTTACACAGCGATTGGTATATTCTTAATCTGCGGATGTGTCTCATATCCTTCCAGTTTCACATCATCCGGTGTGAAGTCATAGAAATCTTTCACTTCCGGGTTCAGCCAGAACTTCGGTGCCGGAAGCGGTTCTCTTGAGATCAGTTCCTCAATCATCGGAACATGTCGGTCATAAATATGTGCATCTGCGATCACATGAACAAACTCTCCGACCTTCATGTCACATACCTGCGCCAACATATGAAGCAACACTGCATACTGACACACATTCCAGTTATTTGCCGCAAGGACATCCTGAGAACGCTGGTTAAGAATTCCATTTAGTGTAAGCTTGTCACTGTCTTTTTCCTTTGTCACATTAAATGTCATACTATATGCACATGGATACAGATTCATCTCATGAAGATCCTGATGCACGTAAATATTTGTCATAATACGACGGCTATACGGATTATTCTTCAAATCATAAATCACGCGGTCTACCTGATCCATCATGCCTTCTTTATACTGATGCTTCACCTGCATCTGATAACCATAAGCTTTTCCGATCGAACCATCCTCATCAGCCCAACTGTCCCAGATATGACTGTTCAGATCATTAATATTATTCGACTTCTTCTGCCAGATCCAAAGCATCTCATCCACACAGCTCTTGATCCCGGTTCTTCTAAGAGTCAGTGCCGGAAATTCCTTAGACAAGTCATAGCGGTTGACCACTCCAAATTTCTTAATGGTATATGCCGGTGTTCCGTCCTCCCATCTTGGGCGTACCTTCTCACCCTCTGTGCTTGTTCCATTCTCTATAATGTCTCTGCACATATCAATAAATACTTTATCTGCGTAACTCAACTATTTTTCTCCTTCTTCTGATTAATACTCGCGGATAATGCTGCTCACTTCTAGAATGCTAGGCAGTGCCAGAAGCTCTTCCAGGGCGTGCTTCATATATTTCTCTTTCACACTCTCAGTTACAATAACAAGCTCTGCCTGCTGTGGCTGTGTATGTTCCTGAACAACTCTTGTGATACTAACCTTATGATTACCAAACACCTCTGCAACTGCTGCAAGAACACCTGGTTCATTTGTCACCTGCATACGGATAAAGAACTTATTCTTCACATCCCCGATGTCTTTTACCGGAAGGTTCTTATAACATGTACAGCTGATTCTTCCATTGCAGCCATATGCCATATTTCTCGCAACATCGATCACATCTCCCATAACTGCACTGGCTGTCGGGAACTCTCCTGCACCACGACCATAGAACATTGCATCATCTGCTGCATCTCCATGAACAAATACAGCATTGAAAGAATCTCTTACAGATGCAAGTGGGTGATCCTTATGGATCATCATTGGGTAAACACCTACTTCAATTCCACTCTCTGTGTTATGTGCTACACCAAGCAGTTTGATCACACTGTCAAATTCTTTCGCATACTCGATATCTTTCGCTGTGATCTTTGTGATTCCTTCTGTAAATACGTTAGGAAATACTACTCTGGAATGGAACGCGATCGAAGCCATGATCGCTACCTTACGTCCCGCATCAAGACCTTCTACATCTGATGTCGGGTCAGCCTCAGCAAATCCAAGCTCCTGAGCCTTCTCAAGTGCATCTGAGAAATCCATTCCTTCTTCTGTCATCTTTGTCAAAATGTAGTTTGTAGTACCATTCACGATACCGACAACTTCAGAGATGTCATTTACAGCCAGGCACTGCTTCATCGGACGAATGATCGGAATTGCTCCGGCAACTGCTGCCTCAAACAGGAAATCAACATGATGCTCCTCTGCTGTTGCAAGAAGTACATGTCCTTCCTCTGCAATCAGGTCCTTATTCGCAGAAACTACATTCTTACCGGCTCTGAGTGCCTCAAGGATCATCGTCTTCGCCGGCTCCATACCGCCCATAACTTCAATTACGATCTGAATCTCATCATCTTCAACAATATCGTTCCAATTATCTGTCAAAAGAGAAGCGTCTACACCCTCTCTCTTCTTATTTATATTGCGAACAAGAATCTTCTTCACTTCCATCTGAGCACCGATTGTCTTCTCCATCACATCAGCACGCTTCTGAATCAGTTTATAGACACCGGATCCTACTGTTCCAAGTCCGAGAATTGCTACCTTTACTGTTTTCATTATGGACACCTCTTTCATCTTTTATCCCTGTGTAATTTGTTCTTTTATTATAGAACAAAGATCTACAACATCCTTCTTTTCACATCTGTTGTTTTAAGTCACAGTAACCACAGTATAGCATGATTTTCTTTCACTAGGAAGTCTTAGTCTTAATTTTTTCATTTTCTCTAATTTTTTTATTATTTTCTGTTGACATTTTAATGATCTTGTAGTAACATATTCATTGTTCGTCGGAACAATAAGTTATGCGACAGTGGCTCAGTTGGTAGAGTACAACCTTGCCAAGGTTGGGGTCGCGGGTTCGAACCCCGTCTGTCGCTCTCAACATCTTAATTTCATATTGATTGTTCACTTGGAACAATCCTATGCGACAGTGGCTCAGTTGGTAGAGTACAACCTTGCCAAGGTTGGGGTCGCGGGTTCGAACCCCGTCTGTCGCTCTGAAGCACTTAGATCTTTAAAGATTTAAGTGCTTTTTTCATATCTAAAACGTTCCCCTCTTGCCATTTCATTTTATATCAACTATACTAAGTAACAGATTATGTTTTAGAAACCAGGAGGAATTATGAAATGAAATTTATATATCCAGCCGTATTCCGCAAGAAGGAAGATGGAGGCTATGACGCACATTTCCCGGATCTCGAATGCTGCGAGGCATCCGGTGAAACTTTGGACGACGCGATCGACAATGCAAATGAAGCTGCAAGAACATGGATCACTGTTGAATTAGAAGAAGAGGATCCAATCTTCCCACATGTATCTGATCTGGAAGATATTGAACTTGCTGAAGATGAGATTGTAAGAAATATTTCCGTAAATATCCGATTCTACGAAGGATGGGACGAATAAAAAGCTTTAAAAAAGGATTGACAGTTGTCTAAGTGACAGCTATCAATCCTTTCTTTGTATTTTTAAGTATTTAATTTCCACACTCTATACTGATCTCATTGAACTTGCTCAAGATATCTTCTACCTGAAGTTCTTCTTTTTCTTTTCCTTTGAGATCCATCACAACTCCACCCTGATGCATCATCAGCAGGCGGTTTCCGTATTCCACTGCATAGCGAAGATTATGCGTGACCATGATCGTTGTAAGCTTTTTCTCTTCTACAATCTTCCCTGTCAATTCCATGATCAGCTCTGCTGTTTTCGGATCCAGAGCCGCTGTATGCTCATCAAGGATCAGGAAATCAATCGGCGTCATCGTAGACATTAAAAGGGCGATTGCCTGACGCTGTCCGCCAGAAAGAGATCCTACTTTCACATCCATTTTATTCTCAAGTCCAAGTCCAAGCTGGCTTAAAATCTCACGATAATATTCTTTACGTGCCTTATTGATTCCTGAACTGAGGCCAAAGAATTTTCCTTTATTGTCTGCAAGAGACATATTTTCAAGAATCGTCATTGTCGGACAGGTTCCCATTGCCGGATTCTGATAAACACGGCCGATCTTCTGGTTTCTCTTGAATTCTTTCTTTGTTGTAATATCTTCCCCGTTCATCAGGATCTGTCCACCGTCTACCGGAATACTTCCACAAAGGATGTTCAGCATAGAAGTCTTACCCGAACCATTACTTCCGACTACAGAGACGAATTCTCCCTTGTCTACGGTCAGATTGAATTTGTCGAACATGCACATCTCATTGATGGTCCCCGGATTGTAGTATTTTTCAATATTTCTAAGCTCGAGCATTCTTCTTCACCTTCTTTCTGCGTTCTCCACCAATCACCAGGATCAAAAGGAATAATACTGCTGTGATCAGTTTCATGTCCTGTGGTTCAAAGAACTTCAACGCTGCTGCGACACAGGATTTATAGATCACAGACCCGATCAGCACTGCCGTTGTTGCTTTCATAAAGGATACATTTTTAAATAAACTTGTTCCGATAATAACACTTGCCAAACCGATTACGATTGCACCGGTTCCACTTGAGATTTCAAATACGCGCTGCTCCTGACAGAAAATACTTCCTGAAAGAGCAACAAGTCCGTTTGCAATTGCAAGTCCTAAGATTTTTACATTTCCCTGATCTTTCGCAAGAGATGTAACCAATACGTCATTATCTCCTACCGCACGGAGCAGGAAACCTGATTTCGTCTTCATGTAAAGATCTAATAACACTTTACTGATCACTGCTATGACTAACACGATCACAAGTACCTTATAATTTGAAAGGCCATCATGGAAGATTCCATTTACGGATGCATTATCAAAGATACTGTCATCTCCAAAGATTGGGACATTTGCTGTTCCTGCCAGTCTTAAGTTGATCGTCCACAGTGCTGTCATCATGATAATTCCGGATAAAAGATCTCTTACCTTGAATTTTACATGAATCAGACCTGTGCAGACTCCGGCAAGCACACCGATCAGGAATGATGCCGGCAGTGTCAGGATTGGATGAACGCCTCTTGTGATCATCGTCGCTGTCAGTGCGGCTCCAAGTGGAAAGCTTCCATCTACTGTCAGATCCGGGAAATCCAGGATCTTATAAGTGATGTATACCCCAAGCGCCAGGATTCCGTAGATCAGTCCCTGTTCTAAAATCGTAATATAAATCCCCATAATGTGTTAACCTCTCTGTTTCAATACTATTTTGTAATCTCTGTAAAGCTCTCTACCGCTTCATCTGCAAGATCCTGCGGAACTCTAACTCCAAGGTTTTCAGCAACTTTTTCATTTACATAGAAACCTGGTTCTGTGATTGTCTCAAAGTTCATCTCAGATGCTTTCTTCTCACCTTTCAGAATCTCTGCTGCCATCTTACCTGTCTGTTTTCCAAGAGCTAGATAGTCAAGTCCTTCGGCTGCCAGACATCCGATTTTCACCTGCTCGATCTCACTTCCGAACACCGGAATGTTCTGTTTGTTTGCTTTATCAAGGATTGTTGCAAGGGATGCAACTACTGTGTTATCCGTAAGATTTGTCAGGCAGTCAACCTCTGTCAGAAGTTCATCTGTTGCAAGAGAAATATCAGCTGTCTGTGCAATTCCTTTATCAACGATTGTAAAACCGTAATCACCTGCAAGTTCTTTGTATTTTGCAAGAGCAGATACAGAATTGGCTTCGCTTGTTGTGTAAAGGATTCCGATGTTCTTCGCATCCGGAAGCATCTCACGGATCATCTCGAGCTGTGCTTTGATCGGAAGTTCATCACTTGTTCCTGTTACATTTCCTGCAGGTGTTCCATCCTCTTTCGCAAGCTTTGCTGCAACCGGGTCTGTAACTGCTGTGTATACAACCGGAATGTCGGAGTTCATTGCTGAATTATAAGCAGCCTGCGCACTTGGTGTTGCGATTGCACACACAAGATCCACTTTGTCTGAAACAAATCCATCACTGATCTGTTTTGCTGTTCCCTGATCTGCTGCTGCGTTCTTCACTTCTACTGTCAGGTTCTTACCTTCCTCGATTCCTTCTTCTTTCAGTCCTTCTAAAAATCCCTCACGGCAATTATCAAGAGAACCATGCTCTGCAAACTGGGAAATACCGATTGTGTAGCTCTTCTCGCTGTCGTTGGAAGATGTCTTTCCTGCATCAGATGATCCACATGCTGCAAGGCTCATTGTCATTACTGCTCCTAAAATAACTGCTAATACTCTCTTTTTCATAATTGTTGTCTCCTTTTTTCTTTTTAAATAAATCTGCAAAAGCAAAGGAGCCGATCTGGGATTCTTGTCAATAAGCTGTGGATTTCTTTTTATAAATTAACTTTCCTAACATATAAAAACCGCCCCAAGCTTATTGCTTGAGACGGTAATAAAATTCATTATTATCGCGATACCACTCAAATTGACGTTCGTCCACTTTCTCACGTACTAACATACGCTCCTGATTGATAACGGGTTCGGTTCCCGGCGGTTCCTACTCTTTTCATTTCAGGCCGCCCTCGAAAGTCCATTCAGAATCAGAATCCATACAGCAATCCCACCACCTGCTGCTCTCTGTGATCTCTTCTAAAACCTACTTCTCTTTCTCATCGGTTTTTGCTTTTGATGTGTCTTATTTTAGTTGTCCTCTTTCTATTTGTCAAGAGAAATTTTATTATATTTCAAATTTCTTGCAATATTGTCTGAAAAATTAAATCAAAACACACCTAAAAACAGCAGGAAAAGCTGTGCTTATAGCTTTTCCTGCTGAAATATCACCATCTATTCTTCGGTTGTTTCTTCCTGTGCCTCCACAGCAAGGCTAAGCTCTTCCAGCTGCTTCTCGGAAGCCGGTGTCGGAGCCTCTGTCATCAGACAGGATGCATCTTTGATCTTCGGGAATGCGATTACGTCACGGATGCTGTCCTGTTTTGCCATAAGCATAACAAGACGGTCAAGACCGTAAGCAAGTCCTGCGTGCGGCGGAACTCCGTATTTAAACGCATCCAGAAGGAATCCAAACTGGCTGTAAGCCTGCTCTTTTGTAAAGCCAAGTGCCTTGAACATCATTTCCTGGATATCATCCTGGAAGATTCTGACACTACCGCCACCAATCTCATTTCCGTTCAGAACGATATCGTATGCTTTCGCACGAACTCTTCCCGGATCAGACTCGATATACTGGATATCTTCTTCCATCGGCATTGTAAATGGGTGGTGCATTGCAACGAAACGATTCTGCTCCTCGCTCCACTCAAGCAGTGGGAACTCTGTGATCCATACAAAACGATACTCATTTTTATCAAGAAGTTCAAGCTGTTTTGCAAGCTCAACACGGAGTGCTCCAAGAGAATCCCATACCACTTTATTCTTGTCAGCTGCAAAGAGAAGCAGATCTCCTGGCTCTCCATCCATTGCCTTTACAAGTGCATCCATCTGCTCGTCTGTCATGAATTTTGCAAATGAAGACTTCACTGTTCCATCTTCCTGGAGTGCAACATAAGCCAGTCCCTTAGCGCCGTAATCTTTTACAAATGCTGTCAGCTTGTCGATCTTCTTTCTCGGCATGCTTCCCTGCCCTTTGGCATTGATACCACGAACACTTCCGTCATTCTCAAGTGCGCCTGTAAATACTGCGAATCCGCAGTCTTTCACTACATCAGATACATCTTTCAGTTCCATTCCGAAACGAAGATCCGGCTTATCAGAACCATAACGGTCCATTGCTTCCTGCCATGTCATTCTCTGGATTGGAAGCTGTACATCTACATCAAGAACTTCTTTAAAAAGTTTCTTAAGATACTTTTCATTTACTTCGATAACATCATCTACGTCAACGAAAGAAAGCTCCATATCGATCTGTGTGAATTCCGGCTGTCTGTCCGCACGAAGATCCTCATCACGGAAACATCTTGCAATCTGGATGTAACGGTCTACGCCTGAACACATCAGAAGCTGTTTATAAAGCTGCGGAGACTGTGGAAGTCCGTAGAAAGATCCCGGATGAATACGGCTTGGTACAAGATAATCTCTCGCGCCTTCCGGAGTTGTCTTTCCAAGCATTGGAGTCTCTACTTCAAGGAATCCTTCATCTGAGAAGAACTGACGTGTCAGTGTCATAACCTGACTCTTCATACGAAGATTTCTCTGCAGGTCCGGTCTTCTAAGGTCAAGATAACGATATTTCAGACGGATATCTTCCTTTGTCTTTGAGTTCTCTTCAATCGGGAACGGAGGTGTCTGTGACTCAGAAAGAACACGAAGTTCACTAGGAATCACCTCGATCTCACCTGTTGCAATCTTATCATTCACTGCGCCGGAACGTCTCTCAACTTTTCCGACAACAGCAACTACATACTCTGCACGTAAAGACGCTGCTTTTTCAATGATTGCTGCATCTGTAGTGCCTTCTTCACATACAACCTGTATAATTCCAGAACGGTCTCTTACGTCTGTAAATACAAGTCCTCCTTTATTTCTGTTCTTCTGTACCCATCCCATGATAGTTACAGTTTCCCCAACATTGGCTACTGAAAGTTCACCACAACGGTGTGTTCTCTTAAGCCCCTGCATTGATTCAGCCATGGTTATTTACTTCCTTTCCTTTTTTCCTATATGTTATCAACAGAATCTCTGTAGCACTCTGTAATATCTGTGTATCCCTGTTCTGCAAGTTGCTCCTTCTGGAACTTCTTGTTCTTCTTCATGTTCATGATCATTACCTGACGGCCTGCTGCACGCTCCTTCTTCGCAAGATCAAGAACCTTGAGCATACCTTCCTTCGGCATATTCTTCTCGATCAAGAATGCCTTCTTCTCTTTGCTTGTCGGAACTTTGTATCCACGCTCCATCAGAAGCATGACAATACGTTCAAATCCGATAGAGAATCCAACTGCCGGTGTATCCTGTCCTGTAAACTTACCGATCATCTTGTCGTAGCGTCCGCCGCCACCTACAGAACCGCCGAACTCATCCATAGAAATCTCAAAAATAGTTCCTGTATAATAAGACATTCCACGTACCAGTGTCGGGTCAAACAGCATACGGAAATCAGCTTCCTTCGCACTTTCAACGCTTGTGATAATCATTTCAAGAGAATCTGCCGCATCTTCCGGAAGGAATCCCTGAAGTTTCTCCTTACATGCGCGCACACCCTCTACATCTCCTGTAATCTCCTTGAACAACTGAAGATATTTCTCAACAGATTCCTCTGCATATCCATTTTCCTTCATCTCTGCTGCAACACCATCAAGACCGATCTTGTCCATCTTATCCAGTGTGATAAATACGCTGTCATAATCTTTCTCTTCAAATCCACTGTAAGCTGCCATTGCCTTCAGGAAACGGCGGTCATTAATACGGATTGTAAAGTTATTGAAATCCAGTTTTCCAAGCAGAGATGTTGTAGCAAGGATCAGCTCGATCTCAGCAAGGTTAGACGGCTCGCCAAGAATATCGATATCACACTGCATAAACTGACGGTAACGTCCTCTCTGCGGACGGTCGGCACGCCATACACTTCCCATCTGAAGTGCTTTGAACGGTGCCGGAAGTTCATTTGAATGATTTGCATAATATCTAGACAGCGGAAGTGTCAGGTCATAGCGGAGTCCTCCGTCTACAAGATCAGCTTCTTCTTTCGCCTCTGCAAGTTTCAGCTTCTCTCCACGCTTTAAGATCTTGAAGATCAGCTTCTCATTATCTCCACCCTGTTTACTGCACAGGTTCTCGATATGCTCTACACATGGAGTCTCAATGGATGAGAATCCAAAGCTTCTATATGTCTCTTTGATCAGACCGATCACATAATCTCTGATCTCCATCTCTACAGGAAGAATATCTTTCATTCCTGTTACCGGTTTTTTCTTTAATGCCATAGCACTTCTCCTTTTCGTTCTATCTTTTCACTACTATAATCTCTTGATTTCGTAATGTTCTTCATAAAAAATGCACCTTAATCACGAGTCTTATATAATAAGTCAACTCCCTCTTTAAGGGTTTCCGTTATCGTCTGTTGATGCTTCTCAGAATAGTCCCTAAGTTTCTGATGTTCCTCCGCAGACATTCGGATTGTCACAATTTTATCTTTGATCACGTCTGACTTCGGACGTCCCATCTTAGCCATAGGCCTTCTCCTTTCTCTCACCTATACTATTATACTTTCGTAATACGAAATGTCAACTATTAATGTAGGGGAATTGCTATTCTAACACCAAACTTGTGGTTATCTTAGGAAGTTTTGCGAAGCTGTAGATTGGGGTAATGATTTAAAAGGACGTCTCTGCCTCACGGCAGCTCCGTCCTTTCTTGCACTCCCTCATATTCTTTTCAATTTTCCTATTTCTCAAAAAGCGCTTCTTTCCGCTCTATCATCTCATCAATACGGTCAATATACTCTGTAATATTCTTCACATTTTCTACTCGGATCAGATTTGTTTCTTTGCCACTGCTTGTCTTGATCTTCTCTGGCAAAACAAGCTTTGTCGTAGAGCCGGCACCGCAGGCAATAATTGTCTGGCGTTCTTCCATGATCAAGATGTTATACACCCCAGCCTTGTCCTGCTCTGCATAACCGACATTCTCGAAGTTTCCGGCAATGTTCTTCTGGCGATACAGGTAATATGGCACAAGCCCCATGCGTTCTGCTGACGCTGCTGCCGCCTCGACCATCTGTGTGATCTCTGTTCCCGGATCCATTGTTCTTCCTTCCTGGCCAAACTTCGCAGCACGTTTAATCGCGAGTGCGTGTACTGTCAGGCTATCCGGATGAAGCTTCTCGATCTTCTCAAGTGTATCCTGCATATCTGCCGCATCTTCTCCCGGAAGTCCGGCGATCAGATCCATATTGATATTATCAAATCCAAGCTCACGTGCGAGGTGGAAGATTTGTTCTACATCTTCTACCGTATGTTTTCTTCCGACAAGATCCAGTGTCTTCTGCTGCATTGTCTGTGGGTTGACGGAAATGCGGGTTACAGGATATTTGCGGATCACTTCGAGCTTTTCTCGTGTGATGCTGTCCGGTCTTCCGGCTTCAACTGTAAACTCAAGCACATGCTCCAGGTCAAAATTCTCCCGGATTGTTCCAAGCAGACGGTCAAGCTGATCTGCCTCGAGTGTTGTCGGTGTTCCTCCACCGATGTATACCGTATCGAGTGGTTTTCCCTGCATCAGCTTTGCTGTAGCCTTCAATTCTTTGATCATCGCATCAAGGTAACGATCGACCTGATCTTTCCACTCAGCGATTGGTGACGAGCTGAATGAGCAGTAGGAGCAGATGCTTGGACAGAATGGAATTCCTGCATACAGACTATAGCCATTTTTACAGTCCAACTGATCAAGAAGTGCCTTTTCACGGCAGGCAATTTCATAGGCAATCTGTGCTTTTTTATCGCCAACACAATATTGTTCTTTTAGAAATCCAAAGATTTCTTCTTTTGTCATTCCCTGCTCGATTTTCTGCATTACAAGCTTTGTCGGACGGACTCCTGTCAGCATTCCCCAGGCAAGTTCCTGTCCTGTCTGCTTTGAGAGAAACTGATAGACTTTCTTCGTTACATCGCGTTTCTCTTCCTGCACATCTTCTGTCTGCACGCATTCTTCCGGTGCAAGGGAAAAGCAAGTCCCTTCCGGCAAATGTATCTTCACCAGTGGTTCTTGCTTCTCATCTACTGTCTGCACGATATCCTCTTTTGGATAAAATGCTTTCGTGACATGGTATACGTTATAAGTAAATTTGTTCTTCTTACTTTCTATTTTTATCATATGAATGGATTATGCTCCTTCTCAAACTGAACTGATGTCTCTTCCATATGTCCCGGATAGATCTTTGTATCATCCGGAAGTGTCATGATCTTCTCCTGTACAGAGCGGACCAGCTGGCTGCTGCTTCCTGTCGGTAGGTCTGTTCTTCCGATGGAAGCACAGAACAGCGTATCTCCACTGAACAATCTATGTTCTTTTGGAAGGTAATAGCAACATCCTCCTACTGTATGTCCCGGTGTATGAAGTACATCAACTTCAATTCCTGCGCATTCGATCACCTGACCGTCTCTTACAGGCTGTGCTCCGTGGAATGCGTATTTCGGTCCGTACATACAAGAAACATTCAGGCGGTCATCTTCGATTACAGGAAGTTCGTCTTCGCCTGCGTAAACCGGCACAGGAAAGGCTTTGAGGAAATCATCAATTCCCATGATGTGATCGAAATGTCCATGCGTCAGAAACAATGCTTTCATTTCTAGTCCATTGTTCTTGATATAATTGACATATTCCTGCGGACATTCTGCCATATCTACGGCAAAACATTCCTTTGTCTCTTCATTAGTTACAATGTAGCAATTCGTTCCAATAGACCCAAGTACAATACTTTCAACCTTCATTCTTTTCCCTCCATCGACTTTTCCTTGATCAGCCTGTTGTTCTCTCAATATCAATTACATTTTCAATCTGTCTGAGCTTTCCGATCACACGATTCAATTCTTCTCTTCCGTGTACGACAAATCCCATCTCCATTGTCGCTGTACCCTTCTTGCTCGTTCGGGTATTCATGGACTTCACATCAATCTTCTCTTCGGTAAATACCTTTGATACATCCAGCAGAAGACCTCTTCTGTCATCTGCAAATATCTTCAGTTCTGCAAGATACTGACCGCCTTCATCCTGATCATTTTCTTCCCACTCTGCTGTGATCAAACGGGATCTTTCCACATCAGACAGATTGATAATGTTGATACAATCTGTTCTGTGGATCGACATTCCGCGTCCTCTTGTCACAAAACCGACGATTTCATCTCCCGGTACCGGGTTACAGCACTTTGAGAAACGTACTGCCATATCATTGATTCCTTTCACTACGATTCCACTCTTTGATTTGGCAATGTGTACTCTCTGTTTATTTGCTTCTGAGATCTTCTCCAAAATATTCTCATCCGTGATCTCTTTCTTATGCTCTTTCTCGTACTCTTCCAGCAGGCGGTTCACAACCTGACCTTCTTTCAGTCCGCCGTGTCCGATTGCTGCAAGTACTGCATCCCAGTCACGGAATCCGTACTTTTTCTGAACGATCTGCTGATACTTCGGCTTAATGATATCCGGCAGATTAATCCCCTTGCTCTTACAGTAGGAACTGATCAGATCCTTTCCGCGGATAATATTATCTTCTTTGTATTCCTTCTTAAACCATGAATTAATCTTGCTCTTTGCCTGTGTACTCTTGACGATATTCAACCAGTCACGGCTCGGTCCCTTGGAGTTCTGAGATGTAAGGATCTCAATCCGGTCTCCGTTCTGGATCTTATAATCGATGTTTACAAGCTTACCGTTCACTCTGGCGCCGACCATCTTATTGCCGACTGCACTGTGGATCGCATAGGCAAAGTCAACCGGTGTGGAGCCATTCGGAAGGTTCTTCACATCCCCGTTCGGTGTAAAGCAGTATACATCTTCCTGGAACAGATCCAGGTCACCTTTCAGCAGGCTTAAAAACTCACGGTTATCAGACATGTCTCTCTGCCATTCCAGGATCTGACGCAGCCAGTTCAGCTTCTCTTCCTGCGTGTTCAATCCTTTCGTGTTGCTTCCGCCTGTCTCTTTATATTTCCAGTGTGCTGCGATACCGTATTCAGCTGTCTTATGCATCTCTTCTGTACGGATCTGGATCTCGAACGGCTGTCCGGACGGTCCGATCAGCGTTGTGTGCAGGGACTGGTACATATTTGCCTTTGGCATAGCAATATAATCTTTAAAGCGCCCCGGAATCGGCGTATACATCTCATGGATCACACCGAGTGCTGCGTAACAGTCCTTCACTGAATCTACGATAATGCGGACAGCGAACAGGTCATACACCTGATCCAGTGTCTTGTTCTGATTCACCATCTTCTTATAAATACTGAAGAAATGTTTTACACGTCCGTATACTTTCGCTTCAATATCAGCATTCTTCATATGCTTTGATACTTCTGCAACGATCTGCTGCACAAATTCTTCACGCTCTGTCTTGCGTGCATTCAGATCATGCACCAGCTGATTATAAACTTCCGGCTGGTAATATTTCAGAGAAAGATCATCAAGTTCTGTCTTGATCTTGGAAATACCGAGACGCTGGGCGATTGGAGCGTAGATATCCATCGTCTCTCTTGATTTCTCTTTCTGCTTCGCCGGTGTCATAAACTCCATCGTACGCATATTATGCAGACGGTCTGCAAGTTTTACAATGATGACACGGATATCCTTCGCCATTGCAAGGAACATCTTTCTCAAGTTCTCTGCCTGGGCCTCCAGCTTGTCCTTGGAATAGTTCAACTGTCCCAGCTTGGTAACGCCGTCTACAAGAAGTGCCACCTCTTCGCCGAACTCTGTTGAGATCTCGTCGAGTGTCATTGTCGTATCTTCTACCACGTCATGAAGCATTCCTGCCACGATCGTCTCTTTATCCATCTCAAGATCTGCAAGTATGATTGCCACCCAGAGTGGATGGATGATATAAGGTTCTCCGGATTTACGAAACTGGTCCTTATGCGCTTCTTTGCCTATCTGATAGGCCTTCTCAATCATCGTAATATCCGCAGAAGGATGATACTTACGCACACGAGCTATTAAGGCCTGATATAACTCCTCCGGATCCTGATAATCCTCTGGTGCTTTTACTGCATGTCCGTCCACCATCTCCAGATTTTTATTCAGATCTTCATATTCCCGAGTGCCTGCCATATCGTCTTCCCCCTTCATTCATCCTTAGTTCTGAACAATTAATATGATTTAGTATATCACTATTTTTTCCTTTTTCAAATAAGAACTTCCCATTCTTCTGCATTTTAAGCAATTTGTACGGTTTTTTCGATATTATCTACTGATAATTGACAATTGTAAGCTGAATTGTTCTTCGTCCCATGTACTCATTGATGGATGGATAGTATGTAAAAGACATAATCTGCTTCTTTTCCATCTGCTGCAGACAGTCTTCCACTTCTCCGAAATAAACTGCTTCCATCTGATTTCCCTGCTGGTCCTCCAGTCTGCATTTCAGCACATTCCGGTTCTTTCCGAAGATTCTTGGCCGGATCACACGCAGTTTACTTTCTGCAAATAACGGTTTCCCATTGCCTTTTCCAAAAGGCTCCAATATCTTAAGCTCATGGATCAGCTCTTCATTAATATATGGAAACGGAAGCCGCATATCGATCGACACCTTCATCTGCAGATCCTCTTCTGTCAGATCCGCCAGTTCATTGATCCGTTTCCGAAAAACTTCGACATTTTCCTCTTCTAAGGAAAGTCCTGCTGCCAGCTTATGTCCTCCAAACTTCGTAAATAATTCCCTGCAGCGGCTCATTTCTGCAAACATATCATATGCTTCGATCGACCGTCCGGAGCCTTTTACTCCTGTCTCTCCCCTTGTCAGTACAAAGGTCGGACGATAATAACGTTCCTTGATCCTTCCCGCAATAATTCCGGCGATACTTTCATGACACTTTGGAAGATACACGACCAGCACCTGGTCGTCCTTCCAGGAACTTGATTCAATCTGCCGGACAGCTTCTTCTACACCTTCTTCGGTCATTTCTTTCCGACTGTCATTTAATTCTTTCAGATCTGCTGCCAGTGTCACTGCCTCTCTCCGGTTTGATGCATTAAGGAGTTCCAGTGCACGCTTGGCTGTATCCAGTCTTCCACCGGCATTGATGCACGGTCCGAGCACAAAGCCGATATGATAAGTATTCAGGTTCGCTGTATCTACCCCGGTACATTGCATCAAGGCGTGAAGCCCTTCATTCTTCGTTGTCTTCAGAAGCTCAAGTCCTTTTTTCACAAAGACTCGATTCTCTCCAACCAGATCCATCACATCCCCGATCGTGGCGATCGCAACATTTTCCATCAGGTTATCCTGCAGATGTTCTACCTCCTGCTCTGACTTTCCAGACACTCTGTACAAAACCTCAACCAGCTTATACGCTACAGCTGCGCCGCACAGCCCTTTAAATGGATACTCACAGTCTGCTCTGTGCGGATCGACCACTGCATCCGCCGGTGGCAGGAGATACTTTTTCTTCCCATTTTCTTCCAGATACGGAACTTCATGGTGATCTGTCACAACGATCGTCATCCCATTTTCTTTTCCATAAGCGATCTCGCTCATTGCCGCAATTCCATTATCACAGGTAACGATCGTGTCTACATCATCCTCCAGTGCACGGTCGATCAGCATCTGATTCAATCCATATCCATCTTTGATCCTGTCCGGAATATCCGTATCCACATCTGCCCCAAGTCCTGCAAGCCCCTGTTGCAAAATATACGTTGCATTGACTCCATCAATATCATAATCACCGATCACACGGATTTTCTTTCCCTCTTCTATTTTCTCCTTAAGAATATCTACCGCACGATCCATATCTTTCATCAGTAAGCCGTCATACAGATCCTCCACTGTTCCATTCAGATAAAAATCAATCGCTTCATCTCCGATCACATCACGGTTTCTCATCAGTCGTGCAATGATCGGGGAAATCTGATATTTCTCTGCTATTCCATTAAAATCCGCCTTTTTCATCGTGACGAACCATTTTTCCATCCAAACATCCTCCCTGTCTGTCAGTATCGTATCTTCTTATTATAACAAAAATCTGCCGTATCGAAAATCATTTTTCATTTCCGATACGACAGATTTTATTTCTTAGCGCTTTTTACTCTTTTTGTTCTTGAAAGAGGTCTTCTTTCCTTTTTTCTTCTTGGAGCTGTTATCTGCAGATGTATCTGCTGCGTTACTCTCTGTGGAAGTAGCTCCTTCTTTCTTGTCTGCTGCTTTTACAGACGCTGTCTTTGTGGCAGAAGCTATTCTTGCAGCCTTCGCTTCCTCGCCAAGTCTTGTCTTCATCACATACCACAGTGCGCCTGTGATACATACGGATGTATATCCACCGCAGATGATACCTACCATCAGTGGTGCTGCGAATTCCTTAATGGAGCTTACACCAAGGATATACAATGCAACAACCATGACAAATGTTGTAAAGTTTGTGTAGATTGTTCTTGTCAGTGTCTGAGTGATGCAACGGTTTACAAGATCCTTCAGATCTTCTGTGCGGCTCTTTGTTGCAAGTGCCTCACGGATACGGTCAAAGATAACGATCGTACCGTTGATAGAATATCCGACAATCGTCAGCATACATGCGATAAATGTATTTCCGACAGATACTCTTGCAATTACATAGAATCCAAGAACTACAAGTACGTCATGCATCAGTGCAATAACAGCACTTGTTGCGAAACGAATATCTTTGAAACGGAACCAGATGTAAAGCAGCATACAGATTGTAGCAATGATCACAGCTATAACCGCATCTCTTCTCATCTCGGAACTTACTGTTGAACTGATATTTTCTGTTGCGATATCAGATGCCTCTACACCGTAGTTTTCATTTAAATATGAAGCAAGTGCTTCACGTTTCTCAAGATCAAGTGTCTGTGTCTTGAAGACTACCTGGTTGCTCTCTTTTACTGTCTGAACCTGAATATTCTTATCTCCTGTGATCTCTTCCAGACTTGGGATCATCTGGCTGTCGATCTCTTCGAGTGTATATTCTTTATCAAATGTTACATTTGTTGAAGTACCGCCTACGAAATCAAGGCTGTAGTTCATCGCACCGATTCCTCTTGCATGGTTCACACCCATCATGACCGGTCCGGCCAGACAAAGGATAATGGAAACAATGAAGAAGATCTTTTTCTTTCCAAGGAAATCAACCGGTTTACGTTCTTTCAGATGTCTTCCGTATACTTTCTCGCTACGGATACCTGCTCCATAGAATGCAAAGATGATCAGTCTTGTGATCACGAGTGCTGTAAACATGGATACGATGATACCAAGTGCAAGTGTCTGGGCGAATCCCTTTACAGTACCGCTTCCGCGAAGCCACAGCACACCGGCTGCGATCAGTGTTGTGATATTTCCGTCAACGATTGCGGACATTGCTTTCTGGAATCCTGATTTCAGAGAAGCATGTACGCTCTTTCCTTCTGTCAGTTCTTCTTTCACACGGGCGAAGATGATAACGTTCGCATCTACTGCCATACCGATACCGAGGATGATACCTGCGATACCCGGAAGTGTCAGTGTAATGTCAAATGCATTCAGAAGGATCAGGATCAGCTCTGTATAAAGGATCAGTGCAAGGCTGGATGCAAGTCCCGGAAGGAGGTATACCCAACACATGAATACACATACGATCGCCAGACCGATTGCTCCGGCGATCAAGCTTCCTTTCAGAGCGTCCTGTCCAAGCTGTGCACCAACGACTTCTGAACTCAGCTCTTCCAGTTCCAGATTCAGTCCACCGATACGGATCGTGGAAGCAATATTATCAGCCTCTTCGTAATCCATATTTCCTGAAATCTGAGCCTTTCCATTCTCGATCACTGCTTTTACACTTGGAACACTGATCAGAGCACCATCATAGTAAATAGCAATTGTATCATGATTGTTGTTATAAGCTTCTTCTGTTGCTGCCTTAAATTTTTCAGCACCTTCCTCTGTCAGTTCAAGGTCAACTCCGTACTTTTTGTTTCCTGTTGTTGAGTCATTGATCGCTCCGGCTGAAGCTGTCTTTACTTCTGTACCTGTCAGTACAATGGAGTCTGTATCTTTCAGTTCATCGATCGACTTATTCAGTGTGTATCCGGAAGCTGTCAGGGAATAGTTTTCATTTCCCTCACTGTCTTTATGCTTGATAAAGTACAGTGAACCCGGCTGTCCGAGTTCTTCCAGGATCTTGTTCGCGTCGCTCACACCCGGAATCTCGATACTGATACGGTTGTCTCCAACCTGATAAGCCTGTGCCTCTGTGCTGTACTGCTCCACACGTTTCTGAAGCTTGTACACGGTGTCATCCATGTCTGCCTGAGATGGCTTGTCACCTTTTACCTGATATGTAATGCTGACTCCACCTTCCAGGTCAAGACCAAGATTGATGTTCTTTGCAGCTCCCATTCCCTTTAAATCAAGTCCAAGCACACAGGTCATACCGAAGAGTGCTGTAACTGCGATTACGAGAATGAGGCTTAGAATACTCTTGCCTTTCTTCATCTCTTTCTTTCCTTTCTTGACTACTGCTCTGTAATTTTATTGTTCTTCATCCGCCAGGGCAGCCTTTATCATGATCGCACATTCCACACGTTTTCTCTCCATCTCACAGCTCACTTCGTAAGTATCATGGATCGTATTGTGGAACTTGTAAGAATTCGCCATACAGCCACCACTGCAGTAAAATCTGGCAAAGCAGGTTTTACAGCTTTCCTTGGAATATACGCTGCATCCTCGGAATTCTTCCGCAATCTCCGGTTTTGTAATTCCCTCATCAACATTTCCCATGAGGAATTCTTCCTGTCCTACAAACTGATGACATGGGTAGAAATCACCCCAAGGTGTCACTGCCAGATACTCTGTACCTGAGCCACAGCCGGACAGACGCTTGGACACACACGGTCCTCCTTCAAGATCAATCATGAAGTGGAAGAAATTGAATCCTCTTCCGCTCTTCTCACGCTCGATCAGGAATTTTGCGAGTTTATCATATTCTTCAAAGATCTGTGGAAGATCTTCTTTCTGGATTGCATATGGTTCTGTGTCATCACCTACTACAGGCTCGATTGACATCTGCTTGAATCCAAGATCTGCGAAATGTTCTACATCCTTGGAAAAATCCAGGTTATTTCTTGTAAATGTACCTCTAATGTAGTACTTCTCCTGATTACGGCTCTCTGCCAGCTTCTGGAACTTCGGAACGATCAGATCATAGCTTCCTTTTCCGTTACGGAACGGGCGCATCTGGTCATTCACTTCTTTTCTTCCGTCAAGACTGATGACAACGTTGTCCATCTCTTTGTTCACGAACTCCTGAACTTCATCGTTCAAAAGAACTCCGTTTGTTGTAAGTGTGAAACGGAAATGCTTGTCATGAAGTTTCTCCTGCTCTCTTCCGTAAGCAACCAGGTCTTTGACAACCTGCCAGTTCATCAGCGGCTCACCACCGAAGAAGTCAACTTCAAGGTTTCTTCTTGTTCCTGAATTCGCGATCAGGAAATCAAGTGCTTTCTTACCAACCTCGTAAGACATCAAAGCTCTGCGGCCGTGATATTCTCCCTCTTCCGCAAAGCAGTACTTACAGGCAAGGTTACAGTCATGTGCAATATGAAGGCATAATGCCTTAACAACTGTCTTACGCTGCTTTACAACATCGATAAAGCTCTCATAAATATCTCTTGTAAACAGGCGTCCCTGTTCCGTCAGTTCTGTTACTGCCTCTAAAATATCGATCAGATCTGTCTCAGAGTATTTCTCTCCGAGTTCCTTTTTCAATGCTTCTGCTGTTTCCGGAGCCTTTAATGTCTCCACTGTATGATCTTCATTCATGCGATTAAGCACTTTGATAACGTCATACGCTTCCTGATCCACAACATGTACAGCCCCACTGTTCACGTCAAGGACGATATTATATCCATTATTTTGGTACTGATGTATCACGTGGATACCTCGCTTTCTATATGTATTTGTAAATCTATTTGTAACTGTTCAAAGCCGGATTCTTTCCCCAAGGCAGCTCTAAGCAGATACGTCTAAAACATGCTTAAGGCAGCGATTTGCACCGCTGCCTCACCTGTAATCCTGTTGCTGTTTTTCGCATAATTGCAGGCAGTATCACCGCTCAAAGCAACTCTGCAGCAACATAATCTTCATTTTCAGGTTTTCTTATTTTGCGTTTTCGCAAGTCTGGTTTCCTACTGTACAGGATGTCTTACATGCAGACTGGCAAGATGTCTGGCACTCACCGCATCCACCTTTTTTAACTGTGTTGTTCAGTGTCTGTGTATTCAGTGTTTTAATGTGTTTCATTTTTACTCCTCCTAACTTCGCACATATTGCTTTCGCTATTATAGCACACACAGCCAGGTTTTTAAAGTATTTTTTCACACATCCGTCGGGTTTTTCTTCATGCGACCATCCCGCCAAGCATTCCACCTCCGGTACAAAGTACAAATGTCAGAAACAAATCTCCTGCCCCCGATGAAACCTCACGGTACATTCCAAATGAGATGATCAGTAATAAAACAAAATAAACCACACCGGTTCCAAGCCCCCAAAGGAACTTCTTTTGGCCTTCCAGTTTTCCCATCACAAAACCTCCGGAAAAAGTTCCTATTACATAGATGAGAATAATTCCCAGATTTACATTTTCTTCACTCAATCCTGCTTTGTAAAGGAGAAGTGCAAGAATTAACAGAAACATTCCTGTGACCAGATAGGCGCAAAGTAATGCCTTCACCAGATTTTCTGCGTATATTATCCCTTTTTTTCCATGATTTTCTCTCATTTTCTTTTCCTTTCGATGCATGTCCGGTTTTCCACTGATACTATTCTATGCATCCCTCTGGAAAAATATGACGCTTTTAGCTCAACTGCCTCCCAAGAAGATCTGCCACACCCGACGCAAACTTCTTTTCCATTTCTCCAAAATGCTTTTTCTCATTTTTCTGCAGAAAGATCACTCCGCCTGCAATATCACCTTCACTGAGAATAACACTGATTATTTCCTCTCTGTATTCACTTCTGTCTTTTGTAATTGCTACAAACTCAGCGTCACTGCTCTTTGTCAACACGGTCTTTCTTTGTTGAAACACTTCTGCCAGCTCTGCACTCAACAGCATTTCCTGAAGTTCTTTCTTCCCGTTTCCTGCTGCCGCGATCACCTGATCTGTATCAGTGATACAGACTGTACAATCAAGTGTCTTTGAAAGACTATCTGCATAAATCCCTGCCAGTGTTCCTAATTCACCGATTGGAGAATATTTCTTTAAAATCACCTTTCCTTCTCTGTCTGTAAAAATTTCCAGTGGATCACCTTCGCGGATCCGCAATGTCCTTCTTATTTCTTTCGGAATTACGATTCTTCCAAGATCATCTATTCTCCGGACTATCCCTGTGGCTTTCATGGCACATTTCCTCCATAATTATATTTTAATTAGTATGTGGTAAAATATAGGAAATTATGTTCTTTTTATGATAAAATGTAACTGTTCAGAGCCAAGCAAAATTTCATAAAACAGGTGTAAAATGCTTGCATTTTTAAGACTGTTTTTGAAATTTTATTTAGCGGATACGCTACACCGACGAAATGCGTAGCATTTTGGAGGTTGGCTCTGAACAGTTACGATAAAATAATTAATACTGATTATGAAACAAGGAGATTTTAAATGAAAATTGTATTTTTAGATGTCAAAACAATTGGAGAGGATATTGATCTTTCCGCATATGATGAACTCGGCGAAGTTGTAAAGTACAGCTTTTCTTCACCGGAAGAAGTCCCGGCGCGTGTCACGGATGCCGATGTGATTATATTAAATAAAGTTCCGGTCAATGAGCAGACAATTGGAATTGCGAAGAATCTGAAACTTGTCTGTGTCACAGCCACAGGCACGAACAACCTGGATAAGGAATATCTTGATTCAAAAGGAATTGCCTGGAGAAATGTTGCCGGCTACTCTACAGAGACTGTCGCACAACACACATTTGCAATGCTTCTCTTTCTATTAGAAAAGCTGCGCTATTATGATGATTATGTGAAAGAAGAGCGCTATGTAAATGATGTCTCTTTCACTCATTTTGCAGAACATTTCACAGAAATCCATGGAAAAACCTGGGGGATCATTGGACTTGGAGCGATTGGCAGACGTGTCGCTGAGGTTGCGCGTGCGTTCGGAGCGAAGGTCATTTACTACTCCGCCTCCGGTGCTCCGGCGCAGGAAGGTTATGAACAGGTTGACTTTGAGACATTGCTTACGCAGTCTGATATTATTTCCGTCCACGCTCCACTCAACGAGCATACGGAAGGACTGATCAACAGCAAAGCGTTTGAAAAAATGAGATCTTCCTGTATTTTCCTGAATCTCGGAAGAGGACCGATCGTCGATGAGCAGGCATTATATAATGCACTGGTCAGGAATCAGATTGCCGCAGCAGGATTAGATGTCCTTTGTGAGGAACCAATGTCCGCAGATAATCCATTGGTTCAATTCAAAGACAGCAAGCGCCTGCTGATCACGCCACATATTGCCTGGGCAAGCGTGGAAGCGAGAACTCATCTGATGGAAATTATCCACGGACAAGTCAAGGATTTTTTTGCTTAAGATCAACATTTTGTTTATCCCTACAATTTTTTTGCAATTTGCAATCAATATTTTTCTGTAAAGTTTAAAGAAAATAATTGTAAACTCTGGGTAAAGTGTTTTATAATAGCCATGTACGTAATTTTTTGCAAGACGTAACATGTCAACTTAATAACTTAAGAAAAAGGAAAAAAGAAAATGGGAATTACAATGGTTTTGTCCTTGCTCAGCGGAGTTGCCCTCTTCCTGTACGGAATGGCACTCATGGGAGACAGTCTTAAGAAGGTTGCCGGTAACAAACTGGAACTTATCTTATACAAGCTCACAAACTCCCCAATCAAAGGATTGCTGCTGGGTACAGTCGTAACAGCGATCATTCAGTCGTCATCAGCTACTACTGTTATGGTCGTAGGATTCGTAAACTCCGGTATGATGAAAGTTGCTCAGGCAATCGGAATCATTATGGGTGCCAACATTGGAACAAGTATCACAGGCTGGATTTTATGTCTTTCTTACATTGATGGCTCCAGTGGCATCGCGCAGCTTCTGTCCACCGCGACAATCTCTGCGATCGTTGCGATCATCGGTATCATCTTCCGTACATTTGTAAAGAAGAAACCTTATTCCGATATCGGTGACATTATGCTTGGTTTTGCGATCCTGATGTTCGGAATGCAGACAATGAGTGGTGCGGTTTCACCTCTGAAAGAGAACCCACATTTTGTCAGCCTTCTGACAATGTTTAAGAATCCATTCATGGGTATCCTTGTTGGTATCGCATTTACTGCAGTGCTTCAGAGTGCATCTGCATCTGTCGGTATTCTTCAGGCATTATCAATCACAGGCTCTATTACATTTGCTGCCGCACTTCCTATTACAATGGGTATCGGTGTCGGAGCTGCCTGTCCTGTACTGCTTTCTTCTATCGGTACAAACAAGAACGGAAAGCGTACAGCACTTATTTACCTGCTGAATGACTTGTTCGGAATGATCTTTTGGTCTATCGTATTTTACTCAGTAAATGCTGTTGTCCACTTTACATTTATGGACATGGTCATGAGTCCTGTCAGCATTGCTTTATTGAACTCAGTATTCCGTATCGCTACGATCCTGATCCTTGCTCCATTTATCAGCAAGATTGAGAAGCTTGTCTTCTTCCTGATCAAGGATACAGACGAAGACAACGAAGAGCAGGCTGATTTTGATCTGCTCGAGGAACGTTTTCTGGATTACCCGCCGCTGGCGATCAGTCAGAGTCAGATGGCTGTTAACGGTATGGCGAAGAATGCCCGCAAGAATCTCATGCGCGCTTTCGAACTTCTGACAGACTTTAGCGACAGCAAGTTCAATAAGATCCAGGAAAAGGAAAACATGATCGACAAGTACGAGGATAAACTTGGTACTTATCTGATGCAGTTAAGTATGCATGATATGACACCTGATCAGGCGAAGCAGACCTCCAAGTTCCTTCATACGATCAGTGACTTCGAGCGACTTGGTGACCACGCAGTCAACATTTCCAGAGTTGCCCAGGAACTTCACGAAAAGTCCCGTACATTCTCTGAATCTGCTACTTATGAGCTGAATGTGCTTGAGAAGGCATTGGTTGAGATTGTTGATCTTACAGTAAATTCTTTTGTAGATGAAGATCTTGAGACTGCTGCAAAGGTTGAACCTCTGCGCGAACTGATTGGTATTCTCTGTAATGATCTGAAACTTCGTCACATTAAGAGACTTAGAAATGGTCAGTGTGATCTGAATACCGGATTTGCTTTTAATGACCTGCTTACAAACTACGAGCGTATCGCAGCGCACTGTTCTAACATTGCTGTAGCGATTCTCGAGCTTGATTCTTCTAACTTTGATATTCATGAATATACAAAGAGTGTCCGCAAGCTGAAGGATGAAACTTATCTTACAGCCTTTGAGGAATATGAGAAGAAATATGATATCAACGGATATCAGCCGGAAGCTGAAGCAGATAAGAAAATCTCTGTGAAAGCAAAGGATAAAGACAACGAGAAATCTTCCGGAAAGAAGAAAGACAAAGACAAGAAAAAAGATAAAAAGAAATAAATTCCTTTCTATTTTATTTGAAAAAGGAACAGTTCACAAAGAGCTGTTCCTTTTTTGTATGTATTCTCCTTACGTGCAATACCGAAATGTCTTATCCGTAAGAATTCTTGCAAAGATCAACCCTAACGGAAGAGCTGCAACAATCAATATTGCCGCCGCAAACCAGGAAGCTGATGTAGAAAGATTCATTGTTCCCAGATTATAAAATCCACGGTACAGATACAATCCAGGAACCATGATTACAATCGACGGAACCGTGACAGAAATTCTCGGATATCCAACCTGATTTTTAATCATAGTTGCCAGAAGTCCGGCTGTTAATGCTCCGACAAATGCTGCTGCCGCCGGAGGCAATGCCGTCAGATCAACCAGTTCCAATCGCAGTGTATTGGCAATAGCACCGATTCCGGCTGCCACTGCTGCAAGGCGCGTAGGGCTGTTGAACATAATCGAGAATCCAAACACACCACAAAAGCTTGCAAGCAGACGGAAAACAATCCATTCTGCCTGCGTCAGGTCAAGCTTCTGAAAATCCACCGGCTGTAATCCTAAGATCAACGCCATGATCCATGCAGACATTGTAGCTACCAAAACAATAATCAGTGCATACATGAGTCGTTCCATGCCAGAACGCATGTCCAATTTTGCAAGGTCAATTCCACTTGTGATGAAAGGAAAACCAGGAATAATAAATAGCATTGCGCAAATATAGCCCGCCTCATGCTGAATTGAAATTGCCCACAAAAGTTCTGCTGCTTTCAAAAGTCCCGCATAAACCAGACAGGCTGCTGAAACAGATGAGGCTATGCACAAAAACAATGTAAAATGATGTTTACTCAATTTACACCTGATAAAATTTCCAATCCCTGCACCGACAAAGGCACAGAACATTTCAATCAATCCACCGCCAAGCAGAAATGTAAATCCACCGCATGCCAATGCTGCTGCCATTCCCAATGCAGTTGGAGAATAGAGTCCATGAATCTCTTCAATCTGATCTAGCAGCTTATGCAGTTCTTCTCCGGACATTTCCTGTTCTCCCTGCTCAAATTCACGGATAAAGTGCTCCAACCTGTTTAATTTTGATGTATTCACGCCCGTATTCGTCAGACACAAGGACTGCGTGAATCCGTCGTCACCGTCAAAACAGGTATACTCAATCGACATCAGACCAATATCCGCTGTACACGTTATCCCCATCTCTTCTGCCAGAGCATTCATAGAACTTCTCACTCTCCAAGCTCCGGTTCCACAGGAGAGAAGCATAATCCCCACTCTTCCGACAATTGATGCTTTCTCCGTCAAACTTGCTTGTGTTACCGGTGTTTCTTCTCCACCTTTATCTGTATATTCATGCCAGAGAATATCCATATGATTTTTTCTTATTTTCTGTGTCTGCATCTCATTCACTTCCTCTTTATTCCAGGTCAAGGCTTTCCGCTCCGGCCTTTTTCATCATCTTCTCTCTGCATGAAAGAACAATCCCATCAATCTCATCCAAATGATGAAGCATTCGTTTCTCAAATCCATGAATTGGAAGTAAAACCCCTATCTCGTCAAATCCTTTCTGACGCTTCTCACCGGTATCCTGCCCATAATAAACTTCTACTCTCGGAGCCTGTTTCTGAATCTTCTGGAAAGTATCCCAGACAACTGCATAGGCCTGTGCTTCTGTCAGTCCAAGCTTTCTGGTATCCGGTAATGCATATAACGCCATCACGCCACGCTTCTTGTTCTCTTTTTTCTCCTGAATCTGCATGCCCTCTGTATAGGAACGAACTATGTCATATCCATCAGCAAGATACAGTTTTGATCTCGGTGCACATTGATGTTGCCTGTATGTCTCATGGAACTTTTCATATTCACGAGCTGTTACTTCCCTTTTCTTACTCTCCAGAAGCTTTCCCTCTACATCAGTCAGGAGAACCGGATTCTCTCCTGATTTTCCATGAAATTTCTTTGGAATCAGATATGCGTCCCGAAGCAGATCAAACATACTTCCTCCGCACAATTCAAGTAGCAACGCGCTGACATCTCCATTTTTATACGCCTGGAGCAAGACCTCTGCAAAATGTCTGTCACCATCATCATTTATTTCCTGATAATTCTCCAAATGCTCATAAAATACTTCATTTAGCCGATCACAGGCCTCTTGTGACTCAAGAACCTTAGATATAACTCCTTCTACAGCTTCTTCACGTGGTAATACTGTCTGCATACTCACACTTCCTTTGTTATTTCTTGTTTTTCACCTGTTAAAACAGAATAAAATCCTACTTATTAATATAGAAAGCGCCGGTTCTAAAGTCAAACCGGCGCATACTGTTTTATTCACATATCTGATATATATTTTCTACATAGGAATAGATTGAATCCATAATATCTTCTTAAACAATACCTTATTTCAGAACTAACATTTTTTTGAACATCTCCGCCGCAATACTTGGCGGAAATGTATGATTCTCAACCAGACAGATTTTTCTCTCCGGAATATTCTCCTTTAGTGGAATCTGACAGACCTTTCTTTCCTCGATCACTGGTCTTACGAACAGCTCCGGAAGGAATCCAATGCCCAGTCCATTCATAATAAGCGGCAACACCTGATCGATCGTCTCAACTTCCGTATCCGGAGATAGAACCAGATCGTTCTCCAGGAAAAATTTGGAATAGAACTCATAGGTTGTGCTTCCCTGCCCAAGAGAAATCAACGGATTCTCAATTAAGTCTTTCAGCCTTATTGGTTTTTCTTTCCCCTGAAAAGAATGATCTCCCACTGCAATTTCCTTAAAAGACATCAAAGAAGTACTTTTCAACGGCTTCTTTGCCTGAAGCGGCGTAGTCACAACTGCAAAGTCCGCCAGTCCATTCTTGACGGACTCAACTGCCTCCGGCGTGGAATGATTCAGAAGTCTCAGCCGAACACCCGGATATTGCTTATGAAAGCGCCCCAGTATAGGAAGAAGTAAAAGATGAAGTGCAATCTCACTCGCACTGATCGTGATACTTCCGCTCTCCATGCTTCGCTCCATTGCAAGCTCCGCTTCAGCCGCATGAAGATGCTGATATGCAACAGAAACATGCTGATACAGCTTCTCTCCTTCCGCTGTAAGCGTAACTCCTCGATTAGATCTGACAAACAATTTACACCCAAGCTGATTCTCCAGATTATTCATAAAATGAGTAATATTCGGCTGGTTGCTCATCAATACTTTCGCCGCTTTAGAAAAGCTCTTATACATTGCTACATAATAAAAAATCCGGTAATAATCATAAGTAATTTCCATAAGTCCCCCCTAAACTGACACTAATCTGTTACTCTCCACCTGCAGAGGTGGGAGTCAAACCACATCTGATAAATCATATAAGAAATGTATATCTGTCATAACAAATATGTATTTTTATTTCTTTGTTATTTATTATATACTGAATGACGAAAAAATCAAACACATTCATTTACGAGGGGCGATATCATGATCAAGCAAAACATTAAATTTCTCACAACCGGACAATTTCTCACTTTTTCACACACTTGTAAAAATCTTTCTTCGGATGTGCGCATCCAGGATCTTGAGAACCACAATCGCGTAGATATCAACGGAAAAGATCTTTCTGAGCTTGCCACGATCCAGCTTGGTCTTCCGTTTCTCCTCGTTATTCATGGAGAAGATGAAAAAATGGCCAGAAGAATGTTGAAGAAGTATTGTGCATAAAAATTGAGTTGCCGTTTACACTCTGTATAAGCAGCAACTCAACTCTTATTACTCTCCCCAGACTTCTTCTGCAATTTCTTTCACAAGTTTTAACTTTGCCCATTGTTCCTCTTCTGTCAGTTTGTTTCCGATTTCACAGGAAGCGAACCCACACTGTGGACTGAGATAAAGTCTGTCTAATGGGATATATTTTGCAGCTTCATGAATTCTCTTGATCACAACTTCTTTATCCTCAAGCTCAGGTGTCTTCGTTGTAATTAACCCTAATACCACTTTTTTATCCGGAGACACCTTTGCAAGAGGAGCGAATCCGCCAGATCTTGCATCATCATATTCAAGGAATAATGCATCCACATTTTCTTTTGCAAAGACATAATCCGCTACAGAATCATACGGTCCGCTTGTAAAAAATGTTGAATGATAATTTCCTCTGCAGATGTGGGAAGTGATTACCATATCCTCCGGTTTTCCTTCCAGTGCAAGGTTATTCACTTCAAGAAGCTCTTTTTTCACATCTTCAATATCCGTTCCAAGAAGTTTGTATCTCTGCTTTGCCGCATCTCCGACAATTGCTCCCCAGGTACAGTCGTCAAGCTGAAGATTTCTGCATCCTGCTTCATAGAACTGACGGATCACTTCCTGATAAGCTGTTCCAATGTCGTGGATCAGTTCTTTGTTTGTCTCATAATATTTTCTCGTATTTTTATAGTTGACCGGAATAATCATCTGCTGGAACATCTGCGCCGGCGCCGGAATTGTATATTTTGCAACTGTGTTCTCATCCTCAAACTGTTTCAGGAATTTGAAATGTTCTACAAACGGATGCGCCTTTGCCTTTATCTTTCCTGTCAGATAAGTATCTTCCAGTGATGCCAGCTCTCCATCAAACTGTACCCCGCTGCCGCTCTGTTCATGACCGACACCTTCAAATCCCCACATAAAATCCAGATGCCAGTAAGTTCTTCTGAACTCTCCGTCTGTGATCACATGAAATCCAAGCTCTTTCTGCTTTGCTACAACTTCTGTAACCGCTTTATCAATGATCTGATTCTTTTCTGCTTCGCTGATCTTTCCTTCCTGATAATCTGCATTCGCTTTCTTAACCTCTTCCGGTCTCAAAAAACTTCCCACAAAATCGTATCTGCATGGTGTCTGATATTTACTCATAAATTAATTCTCCTTTTATTTTTGTAAGTGATGTTTTATCTGCAATCATCTTATCATTCCATGCTTATTTTGAAAAATATATAAATTTATGCGTTTGTCATAGTTTGAAACTATGGTGAGTAACCCTCTATTATATTTATGGGCTATCACTCCACCCAAAAAACATAATCATCTTTTCTTGGTTTCGCCTCTGCTGTTTCTTCATCCGGATACCCAAGTACACAGTGTCCGATACCTTCATACTCTCCTGTCACTCCAAGATCAGACAGAATCTGCTTTCCTTCTTCACTCTCAAACTCTTCCTTTGCACGATGAATCCAACAACTTCCAATTCCTTCTGTATGTGCTGCCAGCATCAGATTACCCATTACAAGACTTCCATCATACACATGTGTTGGCCAGTCTTTCTCTGCCAGTACAACCAATACCACAGGTGCTCCATAGAACGGATCAAATCCTTCGTCCCATCCACCAATCTTACGATTCATCTCTGAAAGTTTATCCCGTAATTCTTTATTTGTCACTGCCAGAATAATAGATGCCTGATGTCCTCTTCCATTTGCTGCATAAGTACCTGCCTCTACAATTCGCTCTATTATGTCTCTTGGAATCATGTCAGTTTTATACTTGCGAACACTTCGTCTGTTGATCATTGCTTCTCTTGTTGTCTCTACTTGTTTCATTTTGGATTCCCTCCCTGTTGATTTCTTTCATTGATGTATTGTTTCTAATAAGAATACTACACCTATTATACATTATCAAGAATTGTATTTAACAAAAAGGGCGAAGCTTACACCTCATCGGTACAAATCTTCGCCTTTTCTTTCACTTTTTCAACTATATTCCTTTCACCCTTGATCAAATCACAAGAATCTCATCCTGCACCGGTCCGTACACTTTCGTTTCTCTCTCCGAAGTAATATGAACATCATATTCCAGTCTTACACCATACTTCTCTGTATACAGTCCCGGCTCTATGGAAAACATCGTCCCCGGAAGCAGACAGCGGTCATCATGTGTCTCATAATCATCCAAATTTGCGCCGATTCCATGACATCTGTGACCGATATTATGTCCTGTCCGGTGCATCAGATACTGTGCACATCCAAGCTGTTCAAACCGTTCTTTCAGCCTGCGGTCTACTTCATATCCTCTGACTGTTTCTCCTGCATCTAATCTTGCCTGAATAAACTGTCTTGCCTCTTTACGCGCATCATATACAATCTGAAACCATTTTTTGTACTCCGGATCAATCTTTTCTCCGACATTCATGCACCAGGATACATCATAATATACCGCATCTTCCTCAGGGAGACGGCCGGCGATATCTATAATCAGACGGCTGCCTTCACGAATCTGCTTCGAACCATTTTCCTTCGGTTCATATCCCGGATCACAAGCATGCTCATCAATACCGAAAAATGGCGGAGAATCCATATAAATGTTTTCCTGCCTGATCAGCTCCTGCATCTTCTGAAGCATTGCATACTCATCAATATATGTTCCCGCATCAATCTTCTCTCGGATCCAAGAAAACGTATCAGTAAGGATCTTATGTATGATAACTCCGGCCTGTCGGTGTGTTTCTATCTGATGTTCCGTTAGTACTGCACCGAAGTGCTGCATCAGATCTGCACTTGTAACCGGCTCGATTCCGTAAGTTCTAAGATACTCGATCAGGCCGGCATCCATAGAGCTGATTGTCGGGACATTTCCACCCGGAGAGTACTGGCAGGCAATCTTCATACCCGGCTTCAATAATTCTGACAGCACTTTCTTCTGTCCTTCGATCCCTTGATATAATATTTTCTTCCCCGGTAGATGATCAAGGAGAAGCGGTTCAATTGCCGAAAGAACCTTGGTGGGTTCTCCCTGCGACGGAATCAGATAGAACAACCTTCTTGTACAGAAACGATTTCCAAGCTCAAGAAACTCTTTTGTGATAAAATCATGTCCCTGGAAATCTGTAAATAACCATCCGTCAAGTTTTGCTTCCTGCAATAACTTCTGTATCTTTGCAATATCCAACTTAATAATTCTCCTTTTTGATTATCAGGCATACGTACTATGGCATTGACTTCCTATACTCATTGATTCCTTATGCTCCAAGAATTCTCTTGTAAGCCTTCTTCACCGGCACATACAGAATCGCAATTCCTACTACTGTAAATCCTGCATTGATGATCGTAGCCGGGATAGATGTGATCTCTGCCGCCAACGCTGCGCTCCAGGAACTGCCGAGAACGACCAGTTCAACTGTTGACCAGATAAAGTCTACGATAATATTCGTAATACCGTAGATAGCCGCACAGAGGACTGCATAACCATATTCCTTCTTCGCATCTCCCTGAGCTTTTTTCTTCAGAGACTGAAAGATCATGCCCACAAGCAGACATTTGATAATTGTGCTGACGAATACATTCGGGATTGCCTGAATATAACCGTTCAATACATCAAAGACGAGAAGTCCGAGAACTCCTGCCACAGTTGAAAGCTTAGGTCCAAGCATTAATACTGCAAGCATTACGAAAATGTGTCCGAAATGCAGAAATGGTGTTCCGACAGCCGCCGGAAGCGGAATACGGAAAGACTGGATTCCCAGATAAATAATAGCTGCAAAAAATGCAGTCATTACGATTTTCTTTGTGCTGATACTTTCGTTTTTCATATTTTGTAAATCTCCTGTTTGTTATCTCTTATGTTGAGTAATTACCTGACGGATAATGTCAGACTTGTAAGTGAATTTCCCCAACATACCGCCTTATTATATCAGCGCCCTGGTCTGTTAGATATATCCAGTTTTAAAATATTTATACAAGCCAGTTTTATAGTTATATAACAAAACAAGTAAAAGCAACACAGAAAAAAACGTCCCCCGGGGAAATCCCCGGAGAACGTTTTCTTTCAACTTATATTCTTAATATCATCCATATATGGATTGCAAAAGTATTACAGAAGTCCTCCGATAGAAAGGAACAGTGGAGCGAATACAAGTGATACAACTGTCATAAGTTTGATCAGGATATTGATGGACGGACCTGATGTATCCTTGAACGGATCTCCTACAGTATCTCCAACAACGGCTGCCTTATGAGCCTCACTACCTTTTCCGCCGTGGTTTCCTTCTTCGATATACTTCTTAGCGTTATCCCATGCGCCACCTGCATTTGACATGAAGATGGCCATAAGAACTCCTGTTACGAGGGATCCTGAAAGAAGTCCGCCAAGAGCATCAACTCCAAGAAGAACACCTACTACTACAGGAACGATAACTGCCATCAGACCTGGAAGAAGCATCTCGTGAAGTGCTGCTGTTGTAGAAATAGCAACGCATGACTTGTAGTCAGGTTTCTCTTCACCTTTCATGATGCCCGGTTTCTCACGGAACTGACGTCTAACTTCCTCGATCATTGAATATGCAGCCTTAGATACAGACTCCATAGTGAATGCTGAGAAAAGGAATGTAAGCATACCACCGATAAAGATACCGATGATTACTTTGTAGTCAAGAAGGTTGATGGATTTCAGACCTACTGTCTCTGCATAAGATACGAACAGCGCAAGAGCTGTAAGTGCTGCAGAACCGATAGCAAATCCTTTCCCCATAGCTGCTGTTGTATTACCTACAGAGTCAAGCTTATCTGTGATGTCACGAACGGACTCATCAAGACCGGACATCTCTGCGATACCACCAGCGTTGTCTGCGATCGGACCATATGCATCAACTGCAACAGTGATTCCTGTTGTAGAAAGCATACCAACTGCTGCAAGAGCAATTCCATACAGACCAAATACATTATAAGAAACAAAAATACCAACACAGATCAGAAGCAGCGGGATAGCTGTTGATTTCATACCAACTGCAAGACCACTGATGATTGTTGTAGCTGCACCTGTCTCAGACTGCTCTCCGATTCCTTTAACCGGTTTGTAATCTGCTGATGTGTAGTACTCTGTGATGTTACCAATGATAACACCAACAACCAGACCAGCGATAACTGCGATTGCTGCGTTCATGTTTCCGAAAAGCACCCAGCTAAGTGCTAAAGAAGCAATGATTACAATTGCTGAAGAAGCATAGCTTCCTTTTGTAAGAGCTTTCTGAGGATTTGTGTTCTCTCCGCCTCTTACGAAGAATGTACCAAGAATAGAAGCGATCAGTCCGCATCCTGCGATTGCAAGTGGGAATAATACTCCTGAAACTTCGCTTACTGCAACACCAAGTGTCAGTGCTGAGATCAGAGACCCACAGTAAGACTCGAAAAGGTCAGCTCCCATACCAGCTACGTCACCTACGTTATCTCCAACGTTGTCAGCGATAACAGCCGGGTTACGCGGGTCATCTTCCGGGATACCTGCTTCTACTTTACCTACAAGGTCAGCTCCAACGTCTGCTGCCTTTGTATAGATACCACCACCAACACGTGCAAACAATGCGATGGAAGAAGCACCAAGGCTGAACCCAAATAATACATCTACATTCTTAGTTACGATGTACACAAGGCTGACACCAAGTGCACCAAGTCCAGCAACACACATACCCATAACGGCACCACCGGAAAATGCGATGGAAAGAGCTTTGTTCATTCCGCTCTCTTTAGCTGCGTTAGCTGTTCTGACATTTGCCTTAGTAGCAACTGTCATTCCGCAGTAACCTGCGATTGTTGAGAACAGAGCACCAACTACGAAGCAAACTGCTGTTACCCAATTACCTACTCCTAATCCGATCAGTACGAAAAGTACTACTACGAATACAATAAGGATCTTGTACTCTGCTGTCAGGAAAGCACGTGCACCTTCTGCGATCGCACCGGCAATTTCCTTCATTCTTTCTGTTCCTGCATCCTGTCTGCTAACCTTTGCTGCAAGATATGCTGCAAAAAGAAGAGCAATGACAGCTGCAACTGAAACCAGATACATATAATTGTTCATTCTTAATTTTCCCTCCTGAATTTCAATATCATATGTTTGTATTACACTATATCACATTTTTTTAGGTTTTTAAAGGAAAATTTTATATTTATTTAACTCTCTTTACATAAAATAGTATTTTTTTCACATTTTTCTTTTCAAATTATATGATAATCTAAAAAATTTTTAGGTCATTTTTACCATCCTGTGTTGTTTTTTACGCTGTTACTTCTTATTAAATATAGTAGTATATAAGATTTCAATCTTATTTATAAAAAAAATTATTCAAAAAATCGTTCAATAATCATAAAAAATAATCTCCGGAAAAACAGTCTTTACTGCTTTTCGGAGATTATTTTTTTTACTCAAGTATTATTCTACATCTTTCAATGCTTCAAGATCTTCTTCTCCTGTACGTACTTTTACTACTTTCTGCACGTTGTATACAAAGATCTTACCATCACCGACATGTCCTGTATACAGTGTCTTGGATGCTGTTTCGATGACTTTCTCAACCGGAATATTTCCTACGATAACTTCTACTTTTACCTTTGGAAGAACGGTTACGTCCATCTCAACTCCACGATATTTCTCGCCGGCACCTTTCTGGATACCACATCCCATAACCTGAGTCACTGTCATTCCTGTTACACCAAGATTATTCAATGCTGCTTTCAGGCGCTCGTACTTGGAAAGTTTTGCGATAATAACTACTTTATGCATTCCTGTATCTGCATCTACCGGTCCGGCTACAGGTACAGCTGCTGCTCTCTGGATTGGAGATGCTGCGTCATAATCTGCTACACCAAGATCTGTGTTTTCATTTTCATTCATTGCACCTTCTGTAATATCCATGATGCTGAATCCTGCATATGCTGATGCAAGACCATGCTCCTTGGAATCCAGACCAACAATCTCTTCTTCCTCTGAAACACGAAGTCCAATTGTCATATCAATTACTTTGAAGATAATTGTCATTGTTACAACTGTCCAAGCAAGAACTGTTACTACACCAAGAAGCTGTGTTCCGAGAAGTCCGAATCCACCGCCGTAGAACAGACCTTTCAATGTGCTTTCCGGCGCATTTGTTGTTGCAAAAAGACCAACTGCGATTGTTCCCCAGATACCATTTAAGCAATGAACTGCTACGGCACCAACCGGGTCATCTACATGCACTACATTATCACAGAACCAAACGCCAAATACTACGAGAACTCCTGCAACTGCTCCAATGATCAGTGCTCCTAATCCATCTGTCACATCACAAGGTGCTGTGATTGCTACCAGACCTGCGAGGGATGCATTCAGACACATAGACACATCTGGTTTTCCATAACGAAGCCATGTGAAGATCATACATACAACGGTTGCTGTTGCCGGTGCGATTGTTGTTGTCATAAAGATAGATGCAAGCTGTGGGCCTGTTGTTGCTGCCGCACCGTTGAATCCATACCATCCAAACCAGAGGATGAAACATCCAAGAGCACCAATTACGAGGTTATGTCCTGGAAATGCATGGACTTTTGTTACTTTTCCATTCTTATCTCTTGAGAATTTACCAATTCTGGCTCCTTCCATTGCAGCTCCGATAAATGCTGTTGCTCCACCTACCATGTGGATTGCACAAGATCCTGCAAAATCATGAAAGCCAAGCTGTGAAAGCCAGCCACCGCCCCAGATCCAGTGTGCTTCGATCGGATACACAACTGCGGAGATCATTGCGGAATAAATACAATAGGAAAGAAACTTTGTTCTTTCTGCCATGGCTCCTGATACGATTGTTGCTGCTGTCGCACAGAATACCAGGTTGAATACGAAATTAGACCAGTCAAAGTTTGCATAATCTGTGAATATTCCAAGTGTCGGAATTCCTACCAGTCCGCCAAGTGCATCTTCTCCAAGCAATAATCCAAAACCAAGAAAAATAAACACGATTGTTCCGATACAAAAATCCATCAGATTCTTCATGATAATGTTACCGGCATTCTTTGCTCTGGTGAATCCTGTCTCTACCATAGCGAATCCTGCCTGCATAAAGAATACAAATGCAGCTCCGATCAGGAACCAGATGCCGAACACTTCTGTTCCGACTGTGCTTGAAATCTGAGTAATAATTTCTTGTGTCATACTACTTCCTCCTCATACCTGAAAACTAAAAAAGCGCATCCCACAGCTTCCCTGAATCATCCCCCCCTGAATCGGTTCTTGCTGTGAGACACACCTTTGTGTCATTGAGACCTGCCGCTATTTGCGGCAAATCTATAGGTACCATATTTTATTAAAAGAAAAGGCACTCTGAGATCTGTTTCTCAAAGCGCCTTTGCTTTTATGTCACGTAGTTTACTCCCCTAGCCCAATGTTGTCAACCTATATTTTTACTTTTCGTAAATTTTCTGATTTTTTATACTTTTCATGCATTTCTTTCATATATTTTCACAAAACAGAGTGCACTCTGATGCATTCTGCGGAAGTCAAAGAATGGAGCTTGGATATTGACAAGTTCCTGCCCCTGGATATTGGGTCTTTAAAGTCCAAATTCCTTCAATAACTTCTTCTGATATTCCCTGTCCACTGCTGCCTTGAGAATCTCATCACTTCTGCTAAGTTCGGATAATTTAAGATTCAGCTGATTGATTCTGCTTTCTCCAAGAGATTCCCCTTCTTTTATACCTTCTCTTATTCCTTCTTCTCTTTTTTCATCTAATTCATCTTTCATTAATTCTAATAACGCATTACACATATCTCTTTTTCCCTCCTTTAGCCGATTCTTGTTTGCTTTTACTATGATCTCCATAACGGCCTGATACAGCTGATTCTTCTCTGAATTCAATCTGCAAGTCTGCATAAAATGCAGGGTGCCACTGAAGCAGTTTTCCATCTGCCGGCTGTTGTTTTTCCGGCAATTGCTTTCTCTTTTGTTTCATTTAAGAGACCTCCTTATGTGATTTTCACAGAAGTTCTCTCTCCATCAGAAAACCTCTGCTTTAAATAATGGATTTTAAAAGCATGAATTTCCTGATTTGACAGATGCAATCTACCTGTAATGAAACCTTTATATGAATTTAGATGTTTTAGAAAATATGCTTTGAAACAGGATAACATATTTATATACAATGCACAATGCTTTTTTGATAATAACTTACAATAATCAAAACTGATAGTGTTACTGTTCACACGATGTGCGACCAGCAACGCATCACACTGCTTAAAAGCTGTTTAAAAACAGAGTGCACTCTTGCAATATAAACCACCATCTGCTAAAATTTATCTTATGAATCAAGAGCAATCCGCTCTTTTCAATAATTGTAACTATTTCAAGCATATTAAATTATAAGGAGGACTCTAAAATGAGCAAAATTGATGAAATCAGAAGCGCTATGGTCGCTGCAATGAAGGCAGGAGACAAAGAACGAAAAGCCGCACTTTCCTTTCTGCTCTCCTCTCTGAAGAATAAAGCTATCGACAAACGTGCCGACCTGACAGAAGAGGAAGAAGGACAGGTAATCTTAAAAGAAATCAAACAGTTAAAAGAAACAATTGATATGACACCTGAAGATCGTACAGATCTGATTGAAGAGGCTCAGAAGCGTCTTGCTGTTCTTGAAGAATATGCACCAAAGATGATGAGCGAAGATGAAATCAAAGCAGTGATCACATCCGTTCTTGCAGATCTTGGTATCGATGCTCCTACAGCAAAGGATAAAGGTAAGATCATGAAAGAACTCATGCCGAAGGTAAAAGGCAAAGCTGACGGTAAAGAAGTCAATCAGATTCTTGCCGGCATGATGAAATAAATACAGATTCCAGAATAAAGACGTAGCAAAGAGGGTGTCGCACTAAACGACACCCTCTTACTTTTTGTTAATTATTTCATTTTTTCTGCTTATTTTGTCATCTGTTTTCCCACTTATGATAAATCGCCTCAAGTGCATCTACCGCACCATCGATTCCAAGAAGACTTGTATTCAGCAGGATTGCATTCGCATCAATGCTTCCCCACTTACGGTCTGTTCTACCTTCATAATACAGGCGTCTCTCTCTGTCAATCTTCTTAATCTTATCTACAGCCTCTTTCTCGGAAAGCTTATAGATATCCATGATTCGATTGATTCTATCATCCTTATAAGCATAGATAAATGTATTCACAACATTTGAATAATCCCCAAGAACATAATCTGCGCAGCGTCCCACGAAGATTCCAGGTCCGCGTTCCGCAAGCTTGCGGATGATTGCCGACTGTGCGTCAAAAAGTTGATCACTTAATGGTTTCTCCACTTCCGGACTGAGCATAAATGTAGTATAATCACCCATTCCAATATAATAGCTTGATAACACATTTCCAAGTCTCGTCTCATCTACTCTTCCAGCATCTTCGTTCGAAATTCCAAGATCTCTTGCTGCCATTCGAATCAGATTATGATCGTAAAGAGGAATGTTCAGTCTCTCTGCCAGTCTGTTTCCTACTTCATGACCGCCACTTCCGAACTGTCTTCCAATTGTAATAATTGTGTGATCCATCATAAGCAAGTCCTCCTTTTTCTGATAATTCTATTCTATCACTCTTTGAATTAAGAAAAAAGACTTTCTTCCTGTTTTCCGCTAACAATTTTGTAATACTGTTTCGAAGTCACCATATAGACAATGATATAGAATAATGCAAATACTAAATAGGAGCACACTGTCACCAGAATCAGGAATTTTCTGTCAGAAAAAGCAAGCAGATGCACCATTTTTTCTATCATTGGAAATGCAAATGCCGTATGAATTCCGGCAGCCACAAGAGGCAGGAAGAATACTGTCATTACCTGAGAATTGATCGTCTGACGCACTTCTTTCTGTGTCATCCCCACTTTCATCAGAATCTGGAATCTGTCCTGATCCTCATAGCCTTCTGTAATCTGTTTATAATAAATGATCAGCACCATTCCAAGAATGAATACGACTCCAAGAAGGATTCCAAGGAAGAACAGACCGCCGTACAAAGCCTGGTAATCAGCCCTTGATGCGGCTCTGCTGTCTGTAGAAGCTCCAAAAAATAGGGTATCTGATTCCTCTGATTCCTGTTCAGCCAATGCATTGATTTTCTTGTCAATCTCGTTTTGAATCTGGATCTGCTCTTCATCTCCACAGGACAGATCAAAATTGTAGTACCATTTCTCATAAGAACCATTGACACCGTAAACGGAAACATTTCCTTCTTCCAAAGCTTTTATATCTTCCAGTCCGGGAACCACCAGATAGAAGCTGCTGTTCATATTTGCCATATTATTTCCATTTGAAATCATTTTATCCAAATGTCCTTTAATCCTCCATGTCCCGGAATTCTCCACCGTGATCTGATCATAGGGGAAATCGGAATCTTTCGCATACAGATACGCTTCCCCGGGAGCAAGCTCCAGATTCGTCCCCATGATCCGATTATACGCTTCCAACGGCAGAGCATAAAACATTTTTAAATGATCAAATGTATTCACTTCATTGACTCCCGGAGCATTCTCCGGATTAAAATAGATTTCATTTTTTGAAACAATTCCACTGACTGTAAGCATCCGGTAATTCTCCGGATTCTCCGCGGTCTGGTTATGTTCTTTCAAAACCTTCTGTACAAGCTCTATAATCTGTCCATTCTGATTCTCTTTCATTTCTTCCGTCTGCTCCGGTTTCGTGTACATCTCAATCTGGACAGATTTCGGATATCGAAGATTCAAGCCATGTTTCATACTCAGATACAGGCTGGTTGTAGAAGATACCATAACCAGAACCATTGTGGACAGAATACAAATAGACGCTAATCCTGCCCCATTTCGTTTCATACGGTAAATCATGGATGAAAGTGAAATAAAATGATTTGTTTTATAATAATATCCTTTCTTTTTCTGCATTATTTTACAAAATGTGACCGAGCCGGCAATAAATAACAGATACGTTGCAAGGATTACCAGCACGACGGCAACCATAAACCAGATCATCGCTACAAGCGGATCTTTGATTGTCAGGGATAAATAATAAGCCACACCAAGCAGAAGCAACCCGAGTACTGCAAAGATCCAGTTTGCCTTCGGAGGTTTCTCTCCTGTCTTTTCACTTTTTAAAAGTTCTACAGGTTTTAACCGATAGACGGACACGATCATCCGAAGCATGATTAATGCAAAAATGACCAGGAATAACAGTGCCGTAGCCACAAGTGCCTGAACACTGATTTTCATAGAAAGTCCGGCATTACTTCCAAGTATCTTCGCTGCCAGAAGTTCCCCTAATTTAGAGAACAGGATTCCTCCCACGATTCCTCCTGCAATCGTCAGAACACTGATGATCAGATTCTCAAGAACCATGATTTTTACAAGGTCAATTTTTCCCATTCCAAGGATGTGATACAACCCAAACTCTCTCTGTCGTCTGCGGATCAGAAATGAATTTGTGTAATACAGAAGGATCAGAGAAAAGAATGAGATCACACCAGAACCAAATCCAAGGATCATCTGCATAGTATCCCCACCTTTGATCTTGGCAAACTGCGGACTCACTGCAAGATAATCGATCAGATAGAACATCATAACCATACAGATACAAGTGATCAGATAAGGAAGATACAGCTTCTTATTTTTCTTAATTCCATTAACGGAAAGTTTCAGATAAAGTCCACTTTTCATTGTCTCTCACCACCTGTCGCAAGCATTGTCAGTGTCGCTGAGATATTCTGATAGAACTGTTCATCTGTCTGTGCGCCTTTATATACCTGGTGGAAAACTTCTCCGTCTTTAATAAATAACACTCTCCCGGCCTTGCTCGCTGCTTTGACAGAATGTGTTACCATAAGGATCGTCTGTCCCGACTGATTGATCCGCTCAAATACCCCGAGCAATTCATCCGTTGATTTCGAATCGAGTGCCCCGGTCGGCTCATCCGCCAGGATCAGTCTCGGATCTGTGATCAGCGCTCTCGCCACTGCTGCACGCTGCTTCTGTCCTCCTGACACCTCATACGGATACTTCTCCAGAAGTCCTGCAATTCCAAGTTCTTTCACGATTGGCATCATCCTGACATTCATTTTCCTGTAATCAACTCCCTGCAGTACCAATGGCAGTAAGATATTGTCCTTTAGATTAAATGTATCCAAAAGATTGAAATCCTGAAATACAAACCCAAGATGATCTCTCCTGAACTTGGACAGATCCTTCTCACGGATTGCTGATAACGGTTTTCCATCCAGATAAACTTCCCCTTCAGTTGGTTTATCCAATGCTGCCAGCATGTTCAGTAATGTCGTCTTCCCCGAGCCACTCTCTCCCATGATTGCTACATATTCGCCCTCTTCTACTGAGAATGTCACCTTAGAGAGTGCCTGTACCTGATTACCGCCAAAACGTGGACGGTATATTTTTTTCAAATTTTCTACTTCCAAAACTGTCATTTCTTACGACCTCCTCTTCTTTCTTTCAACATCCTCAGTATAGCAATACAGCCAGAATGCCGACATTGATTTCTGTGACATTCCAGCTGTCTGATGTGACAAATTTGTCACTTGTTTCTCTCTGTGTGATTTAGTGATTTACTCTGCTCTCAACGGATACTCTGCCAGATCTATTGTAAAACTGCTGCCTTCCCCCAGCTTCGACACTACCGTGATCTGATGCCCAAGTTTCTTTGCCGCCATCTGACTCAGATACAGACCAATTCCCGTTGATTTCCGTTCCATTCTTCCATTATATCCCGTATATCCTTTTTCAAAGATTCTCGGCAGATCTTCCGGTGCAATTCCCATTCCGGTATCTGTAACTGTCAGTTTCTTTTCTTCACTGACAATAATCGTCACAGTTCCTTTCAGTGTATATTTCACCGCATTGGACAACAGCTGTTCAATGATAAATGAAAGCCATTTCTCATCCGTCAAAACAATCTGATCTGTCCCTTCATAGATCAGACGGATTCTCCTTCGAATAAACTGTCCTGCATATTTACGGATCGATTTTCTTACAATTTCATCCAAAGGATACTGTGCGATTACCAGATCCTTCGTGCCACTGTCAAGACGCACATACCCAAGTGCCATCTCCACATACTGCTCCACCCGGAACAGTTCAGCTTTCAGATTCTGATTCGTCTCGGTATCTTCCTGCTGGAGTAATACATTCATCACAGCAATCGGTGCCTTGATCTGATGCACCCAGGTTGCATAATAGTCCTCCATGTCCTGACCGGACTTCTCCCATCTGGCATGTTCTTTTCTTTGCTGTTGTTCTTCTTTCCTGATCAGTTCCTGATATCCTGACTCAATCCCATCTTGTGCCACCGGAAGTAAATCCTCATAAGGTCCTTCTCCTTGCAGCAAATGTTCCAGCTTCTGCCCGGTTTTCTTATACCGCAAATATCCACAGAGAAGAAAAAGTAATCCAAATGCCAGACACAACACTGTCGGATAAACCGCTGCCTTCAGATTAATCTCTTCCAACACAAAAATCAGAAAAAAGATTCCCGCACACAGCAAACTCCACAGAAGCACAAAGCGAATTCTTTTCAAATATTGTAAAAACATTTTTACTCCTTCTCGATGATATATCCACCGCCGACTTTCGTCTTGATAAAGCCTTCCATTCCCGCTTTTTCCAGCTTTTTCCGAAGTCTTCCGACATTGACTGTCAATGTATTCTCTTCGATATAATTATCTGTCTCCCACAGCTTTGTCATTAGCGTGTCTCTGCTGACCACGCGTCCTTTATTCTCCATCAATGTCTGCAAGATACGAAATTCATTCTTTGTCAACTCAATTTTTTCTCCATTATAAGTCATTGTTGTATCATAGAGGTTCAGGATTGCTCCTCTATGTTCCAGCATCGGTACTTTTCCTGATAGATCATATGTTCTCCTTAGCAGAGCCTGAATCTTCGCTGTCAGTACACTTAAGTCAAACGGTTTTGCCACAAAGTCATCTCCGCCCATATTCATCGCCATGATAATATTCATATTATCCGCTGCTGAAGAGATAAAGATCACCGGAACGCTCGATATCTTACGGATCTCGCTGCACCAGTGGTATCCATTATAAAAAGGAAGCGTGATATCCAAAAGCACCAGATGTGGACCATACTCTGCAAATGTCTCAAGAACCTTTGCAAAATCTTCCACATAACGTGCTTCATTTCCCCACGCTTCCATCTCTTTTTTAATTGCCCCTGCCATCACAAGGTCATCTTCTATGATTAGAATCTTATACATTCTGCGGATTCTCCTTTCGCTCTTATCCACTACTATATCTCATGGTATACAGTATTTCAAGAGCACACGGTCATACCGTATCCGGCGAGATAACCCGCTGGATATGGATTGCAAGAAATCCGATTTCTTCTTTTGCGACCGGCTGTTTCAGCTGTCTGGACATATAGTCACACACTCTCTTCGCCGCCTCTCCGGTCCTTGGATAATTCTGAAAAATGAAATCATTAAAGTCTGCATTCGTCCCTTCACCCTTACGGGTTCTCAGAATCATATAATACATATGACTCATCAGACGTGTACATCCAAGTGAGCCGCTCTCCAGCTTCTGATCGAATTCCTGTTCAATCATGGCAATCCCTTCATTTACAATCCTGGTCGCATCCAGAGTCTGGGATACTGCCTCATCAGAAAGGCCTGCATGGATATGTAGCGTAATGAATCCGACTTCATCCTCTGAGATTTCATATCCTGTCAGCTGCTGTATAATTTCCCGCCCTTTCAGGGCCACTTGATACTCCTCTCCAAACAACACACGGATATCCGGTGTAAATGGATTCGGAAGCTGGCGGTTCTCCTTCGCTCTCTTCGCTGCAAGCGCAATATGATCTGCCAACGGAAGCAGCATCTCATGATTGATCTTCTGAAACACGTTCTCTGCTTCTTCAATGATCTTTCCTGTTGCCTCAATAAACTCCGGACGGATTCCATTGACTGTTTTCAGAACAGACTCCTGCTTTCTTCTTGTGACAAGGGAATATACTTTGGCTCCGGGAAGTTTCTCGATCTGTTCTGTAGGTTTCTTTCCAAATCCCACACCGTTTCCGAGAAGGATCATCTCCTTCCCTGTCTCAACATGATATACAAGAATCCCATTATTATTCAGAACTTTAATGACTCGATACATCCCCCCGGAGCCTCTCTTTCTTTCTCTTAATTCAAGCTTACGATTTCTGCTGTCTTCTCAAGCTTCTCTACTTTTCCGCTCTTAGACATTCTGATCTCTTCACCTTCCTGAAGACTTGTAAATACAACCATACATTCATCGGATTTTGCATGCTCTTGGATATATTTTATATCAAAACCTATCAGTTTGTCACCCTTTTTTACTCGGTCTCCGTCATTTACAAAAGTTTCGAATCCTTTTCCATCCAGATTTACAGTATCCACGCCAATGTGAAGCAGATATTCGGTTCCGTCATCACTAGTCAGACCAACTGCATGTTTTGATGGGAAGATAAAAGATACAGTTGCATCTTCCGGTGCATAAGCCATTCCCTCTTCCGGGCGAACCAGATAACCGTCTCCCATCATTTTCCCTGCAAATGCTTCGTCACACGCTTCTTCGATCGGTGCTGCCACTCCTGTGAATGGAGAGCAAAGCTCTTTCTTTACAGTTCCGGCTGCAACAGTTTTGTTCTCATCTTTCTTCGCTTCATCTTTTGTTTCTGCACATTTATTCGTTTCTTCTGCGCTGTTTTCGTTTTCTTCCGGAAGATATTCCACATTCGGAGCTTTCTCCAGATAATCTTCCAGATTGGATTTAATCACAGAAACAGCCGGTCCGTAGATTACCTGGATTCCCTGTCCTTCTCTTACGATTCCGGATGGGGATGTCATTCTTAAGACATCTTCATTTACCAGTTCCGGCTTTACTACCGTACAACGAAGTCTTGTCGCACAGCAGTCTACATCAGAAATGTTTTTCTTTCCCCCAAGTCCTCTTGTGATCAGTGCGCTCTTCTGATCTTCCGGTGTCATTTCATTTTCAGAATCTGCATCATTTCCATCTACTTTTGCTTTATAATCAGCTTTTGTATACAGCTTCGTTTCCGCATCATCATCTTCTCTTCCCGGTGTCTTCAGATTCAGTTTCAGAATCAAAGTACGGAAGATGATATAATATAAGAAGAAATAAATAATTCCAACCGGGATGATTCTGATCCAGCTTGTCTTAGCATTTCCCTGAAGGATACCGAAAAGGAACAGATCAATAAATCCACCGGAAAATGTAAGTCCTACTGCAATATTTAACATATGTGCGATCATATAAGCGGATCCGGCAAGGATCACCTGTACCACAAAAAGGATCGGTGCTACAAACAGGAATGAGAATTCCAGTGGCTCTGTGATTCCAGTCATCATACATGCAAGTGCTGCAGAAAGCAGAAGTCCGCCTGCCTGTTTCTTCTTCTCCGGTTTTGCACACTGATACATTGCAAGTGCCGCACCCGGAAGACCAAAGATCATGAAGATAAATTCACCGGAAAAATATCTTGTCGCATCCGCACTGAAATGTACTGTGGATGGATCTGCAAGCTGCGCAAAGAAGATGTTCTGACCGCCCTGTACCAGCTGTCCCGCAACTTCCATTGTTCCTCCAACCGCTGTCTGCCAGAATGGAAGATAGAATACATGGTGAAGTCCAAATGGAATCAACGCTCTCTTAATAATACCAAAGATCAATGTTCCAATATAACCTGTTCCTGTTACAAGTCCGCCGAGTGCATAGATTCCATTCTGAACGGTTGGCCATACAAAATAGAGTACGATTCCGACAGCCACATAAGTCAATGTTGAAATAATCGGAACAAATCTTGATCCACTGAAGAATGACAGTGCATTCGGAAGCTGGATTTTGTAAAACTTATTATGAAGTGCTGCTACTCCAAGTCCAACGATAATACCGCCAAATACACCCATCTGTAATGTCTGGATTCCGCAGACACTTGTCACAGTTCCTTCCAGAACTCCGGCTCCAAGCGTTCCGTCTGCAAGAAGATCTCCACGGATCAGAAGCATAGCATTCATTGTTGCATTCATTACAAAGAAAGAGATCATTGCCGCAAGTGCCGCAACTTCCTTCTCTTTCTTCGCCATACCGATTGCTACACCGACAGCAAAAATGATCGGCAGGTTATCAAAAATAATACTTCCCGCTTTGCTCATAATTGTGAGCAGGGAATTCAGAATTGTCCCCTCGCCTAAAATTGCCTGAAGATGATATGTCTCAATCATCGTTGCATTTGTAAATGAACTTCCTACTCCAAGCAGAAGTCCTGCTACCGGAAGAATTGCGATTGGAAGCATAAAACTTCTTCCGATTCTCTGCAATACTCCAAAAATCTTGTCTTTCATCTGTAATCCTCCTCGTATCATTTCTCACAGAGTTGACGCATCCCATAGTTTCTTGTGCTGGCACAGTTCTGCAACTTACTTATCCTATACTATAATGCGCAAAAAAGGCATAAACTAATCCTCAATAACCAAGTCCACCTTATCTGGTGAACTTATTAAGGATAGTTTATGCCTGCTTTACCAGTAACACTCTATCATGCGCTTTTCTCTTTTAACCACGTATAGTATAACCAAACTCACTTCCAACAGTCAATCTGTAATATTCAACAATATTTGTCCTGTTTTTTTGTTGAATATGTTACTTAGTGATCATTCCAGTAAATCATTTTTTTCTTTTGATTTAAATTATTTTCTTTTCATTTTACGCTTCTGGCTTTTGCTTATTTGCTTTTGTAATATCCAGACGTACATTCACACCAAATGGATTGATTGCAACTCCCTTTGCATCCGGAATCAGTATCTCCGGAATCTTATCTGCCGGGATTGCTGCTGTCTTCATCTTCTTGCCCTGTGCAAATCTGGTAAATTCTATCATATCTGTAAAGATCGGCTGATACAGACTTCCGTCCGGCTGTCTCAGAAGTGGAACCTGATTATCTTCCTGAACTCCTACGATAAAGGTTCCTTTCTTATAATGCGCCATCATCTCTTCCTGAAGTTCCTTCACATTCTCCGGCATCTCCGGTCCGATATTGCGGTGCATCTCCTGCATCAGATACATTGCTGTCAGATGAAGCTCCGGATTCTCGATCAGTTTCTTTCCGTCAGGCAGTTCTTCCTTATTCTTACGAACTACAAGCTGTTCCAGCTGAACCCTGATCTCCTCCTCTGTACCAACATTCACTGCCAGTGCATTCACGCCCATTGTATACAGGTTTGTAAAAAATCCAAGTCTGGCATTCTTTTCAATCTTGGCAATTCCTACATGATAACGATCTTCTGCAAGCGTCTTTGCCTTTTCCTTTGCAGACTCTTCCTGATAATAAACCAGAACCTCGTCATCAAATGTCTCTTCATCACAGAGGACAAACGGCATCTTCGTCACACCTGACATGATCACATAAATCTCTTCGAGATTTCGCAGATTCACCAATGCCTGCTTCATCTCTGTACTGACAATTACTTTATTCTCATCCATCTCTTTGTTTTCCTTTCTGGTTGCTTTTCTTTATATTACAGTAGTGCAATAAAATGATGTGAGTGTCAAAAGTAAATTTTGCCACTCACTGATGTAACCGGATTGCTCCATTGCTATGCAATTCCCGCAATCCTCGAACACCTCAAACTCCCATAAAATGAGGTATAAATATGATACATCCTATGATCACAGCCATGATTGCCGTAAAAAGCACTGCACCCGCTGCCGTATCCTTCGCGATCTTAGCAAGTGGCTTTCTCTCTTCTGTCACAAGATCGACAACAGCTTCCACTGCCGTATTCACAAGTTCCAGTGAGATCACCATTCCAAAAAGGAGAAGACAGATACACCATTCCATCGGTGTTAATCCTACAAAGGTTCCAACTGCTGTTACAAGAATCACTGCAAGGCAATGAATCTTCATATTCCTCTCTTTTGAAATCCCTGTCCAGATTCCTTCAAAGGCATAGCCAAAGCTTTTGAATAAAGGCTGTTTTCGATTCTTCATTCGTAGTCTCCTTTCGGATTCGTATCATAGATCAAGCAACAAATCTAATATCTATGATACCACATCTGGCTCCTTATCAAAAGAGGTATTTTCCTATTATTATCAAAAGAAGACTCGGATTTCGAATCTCATATCCTTTTCACTTATTTACAAGCTTCAACCATACTCTTTACATATTCAGCAACATACGGTACGCAGTCTTTTCCGTATTTCTCACACAACTTAACGATTGCACTTCCAACGATCGCACCGTCTGCGCTCTGACACATCTTCGCCGCCTGCTCTGGAGTGGAGATTCCGAATCCGACCGCACATGGAATATCATTTTCCTCTTTTACAAGCTTCACCATTGCTCCGATGTCCGTCGTGATCGCAGATCTTGTTCCTGTTACACCAAGTGAGGAAACACAATATACAAATCCCGATGCTTCTTTTGCAATCATCCGGATTCGGTCATGAGAAGTCGGTGCAATCAATGAGATCAGATCGATTCCGTACTTTTTGCACACGATGTCAAATTCTTCTTTCTCTTCAAATGGAACATCCGGAAGAATCAGACCATCCATTCCGACATTTTTCGCTTTCTCAAGAAATCTTTCTGTTCCGTAAGAGAATACAACATTTGCATATGTCATAAAAACAAGTGGAATCTGTGTATTCTTGCGGATTTCTTTTACCATATCGAAGATCTTATCTGTCGTCACGCCTCCTGTCAGCGCACGCAGGTTTGCGCCCTGTATAACCGGTCCTTCTGCTGTCGGATCGGAAAATGGGATTCCAAGCTCGATCAACGCCGCCCCTGCTTTCTCCATCTCATAGACGATCTGTTTCGTCGTCTCAAGATCCGGGTCACCACATGTGACAAATGGTATAAATGCTTTCTTCCCTTTAAATGCTTCCTGTATTCTACTCATGAAGATCCTCCCCTCTGTAACGTGCGATTGCTGCACAGTCCTTATCTCCGCGTCCTGAAATATTAATTACAATAATCTGGTCTTTTCCCATCGTCGGCGCAAGCTTTCTTGCATATGCAACTGCATGTGCACTCTCGATCGCCGGAATGATTCCTTCTAATTTAGAAAGGTACTCAAATGCATCGACTGCCTCATCATCTGTGACCGCTACATATTCTGCTCTTCCCTTATCATAAAGGTCTGCATGCTCCGGTCCGATTCCCGGATAATCCAGTCCGGCTGAGATTGAGTAAACCGGTGCGATCTGTCCGTACTCATCCTGACAGAAATAAGATTTCATTCCGTGGAAGATTCCAAGCTTACCAGTCGCAATCGTTGCAGCTGTCTCTGCTGTATTCACGCCGCGTCCTGCCGCCTCGCATCCGATCAGGCGCACGCCTTCATCTTCAATGAAATTATAAAATGCACCGATCGCATTGGATCCTCCGCCGACACAGGCAAGCACTGCATCCGGGAGTTTTCCTTCTTTTTCAAGGATCTGCTCCTTGATCTCTTTAGATATAACTGCCTGAAAATCACGCACGATCTGCGGAAATGGATGCGGTCCCATACAGGATCCGAGTACATAATGTGTGTCATCAATTCTTCTTGTCCACTCACGCATCGTCTCCGAAACAGCATCTTTTAAAGTACCAGTTCCACTTGTAACCGCGTGTACCTGTGCTCCGAGAAGACGCATTCTGTATACATTTAATGCCTGACGCTCTGTATCTTCTTTTCCCATGAAAACTTCACATTCCATTCCCATCAGAGCCGCTGCTGTCGCTGTTGCAACCCCATGCTGTCCTGCACCGGTCTCAGCGATCACTCTTGTCTTTCCCATCTTCTTCGCAAGGAGAACCTGACCTAACACGTTGTTAATCTTATGGGCACCTGTGTGATTGAGGTCTTCTCGTTTCAGATAAATTTTCGCCCCGCCAAGATCTTCTGTCATACGTGCTGCATAGTATAAAAGAGACGGTCTGCCTGCATATTCATTTAATAATGTATTCAGTTCGTCATTAAATTCTTTGTCATTTTTATAGTAGTTGTACGCCTTTTCCAATTCGATCACTGCATTCATCAGTGTCTCCGGAATGTACTGTCCACCATGGATTCCGTATCTTCCTTTTGTCATGGTTGTCTCTCCTTCTTTCTTGTTTCTATTGTTTTGGTAAATTTATTCATTCACTTGTATACTCTTTTGTTTTTCAAAAAATGTTTACTGCTTTCAAAATTTCTCACAGTTTTCACAGCTTGAAGAATTTTCTCACGATCTTTCTTTCCATCTATCTCCACTGCACTGCTCAGGTCAATTCCCCAAGGGTGTATTCGCTGTATTGCCTCCGGTATGTTCTCCGGATTCAGTCCTCCTGCGAGGAAATACGGCCGCTTTGTCCAGCCTTCCAAAAGACTCCAATCAAATGTCTCGCCGGTTCCGCCTTTTCCGTGATCGAGAAGAATCAAATCTGCACTGCTCGCTGCCGCCGCATCAAGATCTTTTTTCTCCTGAATCGAAAATGCTTTCATCACCGGATGGTCTGTCAGGCTTTTCAACTTCTTTATATATGCCTCATCTTCCTGCCCGTGAAGCTGAGCAATCTGAATGGTTCCTTCATTTAATAATTGTGCGACCTCACCGCAATCTTTATTGACAAATACTCCGACCGGGCAAATCTGCGATTCAAGATTTTGAACCAGTTCACGAACTTTCGAAATGGATACATTTCTCCGGCTCTTTGGCACATCGATGATAAATCCGCAATAATCCGGTTTTGCTTCATTTATATAGGTAATATCTTCCGGGCGGCTTAATCCGCAGATCTTAATCTTGGGCATGTTCATTTTTTCTTGTCTCATACTATATCTTCCGCTAATTCATATCTAGCTGCCTTCCTGTCTGCTGCTTCAACTCCATCAGTGCTGCTTTCCGATCAGATTTTCTCATCAGAAGTTCTCCGATCAGTACCGCATCGGTTCCATTTTCATAAAGTGCTTTCATATCTTCCACTCCGCGGATACCGCTCTCAGATACGAAAACTGTTTCCGAACTGACCATTTCTCTTAGCCGAATGCTATTCTTGATATCCACTGTGAAATCTTTCAGATTCCGGTTATTTACACCGATAATCTTTGCACCGATCTTCTGTGCTCTTAAGATTTCTTCTTCGTTATGTGTTTCTACCAAAGCAGATAGTCCGAGTTCGTCTGCCAGCTGATGATACGCTTTTAACCTGCCATCTTCTAATACCGAACAGATCAGAAGTACTGCCGAGGCTCCCATTGCTTTTGCCTGATAGATCATATATTCATCACAGGTGAAATCTTTTCTGAGTACCGGAATGGATACATTTTGCACGATTTCTTTCAGATACGCATCACTGCCCCGGAACCAAAACGGTTCTGTCAGACAGGAGATTGCTGCCGCGCCGCCTGCTTCATAGTCTCTGGCGATCTCAACATATGGAAAATCCGGTGCGATTAATCCTTTGGAAGGAGAAGCTTTCTTTGCCTCGCAGATAAAGGATAATCCGTCTGCCCGAAGTGCCTGTTCGAATGCAGGGATTTGATCTTTAATTCCTTTTTCTTCCGCCTGTCTTCGAACCTCTTCTAATGGAACTATTTTCTTTTCTTCTTCGATCCGCTCTTTCGTTCGCTCGGTAATTTTCTCGAGTATATTCATACTATTTGTTCCTCTTTTTCTTTCAAGTTGCTTCTTCCATTCTCCCCTGCATAGCCGGGGATCAGACTTTTTATTTATTACTTTCTTCTTTAAACTGCTCCAGCTTCTTCAGTGCAAGTCCTTCGTCAATGATCTGTTCTGCTTTTCTTACACCTGCTTCGATTGAATCTGCTTTTCCTGCAAGATAGATTGCTGCTCCTGCATTCAGGCAAACTGCATTCCTCTTTGCTCCCTGCTCTTTTCCTGAAATGATATCCAATGTGATCTGTGCGTTTTCCTGAGGTGTTCCTCCTGTCAGTGCACCTTTTTCGCATCTCTCATAACCAAACTGCTCCGGTGTGATCTCATAGCTTGTAAATGTTCCGTCTTTAATCTCACAGACTGTAGTCGGTGCACACATGGAAATCTCATCTAACTTATCCTGTCCGTAAACGACCATTCCGCGAACGACTCCGAGATTCGCCATGACTCTTGCAAGTGGCTCTACAAGGCTTTCATCATAAACTCCCATCAGTTCCATGTTCGCTCCTGCCGGATTGGACAGTGGCCCAAGAATATTGAATACGGTACGGATACCAAGTTCTTTACGGATCGGTCCGACATATTTCATCGCAATATGATAATTCTGTGCAAATAAGAAACAGATCTGAATATCTTTGAGAAGCTGTGTGCTGCGCTCCGGTGCGACATCGATCTTCACTCCAAGTGCTTCAAGTACATCTGCCGCACCGGACTTAGAAGATGCTGCACGGTTACCATGCTTTGCGACCGGGATTCCTGCTGCCGCAATCACAAGGGAGGATGTTGTTGAAATGTTAAATGAATTTGCTCCGTCTCCCCCTGTTCCTACGATTTCCAGCACATCCATGTCATGCAAAAGCTTGATGCAGTGTGCACGCATTCCCGCTGCTGATGCTGTGATCTCATCGATTGTCTCACCTTTCATGGAAAGTGCTGTCAGATATGCTGACTTCTGAACATCCGATGCCTTTCCTTCCATAATCTCATTCATTACTTCTTCTGCTTCTGTATAGGTGAGATTTTCTTTCTTTGATAATTTTATAATTGCTTCTTTGATCATTTCTTAATTCTCCTTCAATGCTTTTGCATAGTCAATAAAGTTCTCTATCATCTGAAGTCCCTGCGGTGTCATCACGGATTCCGGATGAAACTGTAACCCAAAGATCGGATATTCTCTGTGTTCCATCGCCATGATCTCGTTATCCTCGCTTCGCGCTGTCACAACCAGTTCTTCCGGCAGTGTCTCTTCCTTTACTGCAAGCGAATGATATCTTGCCACCTGGATTGGAAATGTCAGATTCTGAAACAGGACACTGTCTGTCTTTACATCTTTCAGCTTTGAAGTCTTCCCATGCATCAGCTGTCCGGCGTGACCTACGGTTGCTCCAAATGCTTCCGCCATCGCCTGATGTCCGAGACATACCCCGAGCATTGGAATCTTTCCTTTCAGCTTCTGAATTGCTTCGATACAGATTCCGGCATCAGAAGGTTTTCCCGGCCCAGGTGAGATTACCAGCGCCTCGGGCGCAAGTTCCAGAATCTTTTCCGGTGTGATTTGATCATTTCGTATTACTTTCACTTCTGAATCAATCTGATCTTTTTGCATGTCACCTCTTTTTGATTCTACTCCTGCGATAAACTGATACAGGTTATATGTAAAACTGTCATAATTATCAAGTAATAGTATCATTCCAATCCTCCTTTCGCAGTTTCCACTGCCTGAAGCACTGCCCCTGCCTTATTTAAACACTCCTGGAATTCATTTTCCGGGATACTGTCTGCTACGATTCCGGCTCCTGACTGTACACGAATGTATCCATTTTTCTTATAAGCAAGACGGATGGAAATGCATGTATCTACATTTCCTGCAAAATCGAGATAGCCGACTGCCCCTCCGTAGATGCCTCTTTTCTCCTGTTCAAGTTCTGCGATAATCTCACATGCGCGGATCTTCGGTGCTCCGGAAAGCGTTCCTGCCGGAAGAATCGCATCTACTACGTCCAGTGCATCTTTATCTTTCCGAATCTTGCCTGTCACGGTGGAACCAATATGCATTACATGGGAATATCTCTGGATTTCCATATATTTATCAACTTTAACTGTTCCCGGCTGGCTGATCTTGCCGACATCATTTCGCCCAAGATCTACAAGCATGTTGTGCTCTGCAAGCTCTTTCTCGTCTGCAAGTAGCTCTTTCTCCAATTCCTGATCTTCCTCTTCGGTCACTCCTCGCTTCCTTGTACCGGCAAGAGGAAAAGTGCACACCTGTCCGTTTTCTAACTTCGCCAGCGTTTCCGGTGAAGCCCCTGCCACCTCAATATCATCACTTGAAAAGTAGAACATATACGGAGATGGATTCGAGGTTCGAAGCACCCGGTAGGTATCAAAAAGACTTCCTTTTGCCTTCGCTGTCAGCGGATTGGATAAAACGACCTGGAAAATATCACCTTCATAAATGTATTCCTTAGCTTTCTCAACCATCTTGCAATAATCTTCTTTATCCACTCCCGGATGGAACTCTTCTTCTAAAACAAGTGGTCGGAAATCTGCCTGAGCCCCGCTTCGGATCAATCGTTCCATCTCTTCTAATTCCTGCTTCGCGTTCGTATAATTTTCTTCCAGATCACCTTCCAGCTTCACGCCTGTAATCAGGATCAGCTTCTGTCTGTAATTGTCAAATACGATGACACGGTCAAATAACATCAAGTCTGCATCCCGGAAATCTCTTACTGCCGTTTTTGCTGCTGTCTTTCCTGAAGTCTCATTCTTCTCTTCCAGGACTGGCTTCAATGTCGGTTCTGCATATTTGATGTAGTCATAAGAAAAATATCCGACAAGCCCTCCGGTAAATGGAGGAAGTCCCGGAACAACCGGACTTTTATATGCTTCGAGAATTTCTCTTAGAACCTTTCCCGGATGGTCGGTTAAAACTTCCCGTCTGGTCTTATCCTCATCTTCATGCCCTTCGCTGATGATCACACGCCCATCGGTACAGGTGATCTCCATCGTTGGTGCATATCCAAGAAAGGAATATCTTCCCCACTGCTGTCTGTCCTCCGCACTTTCCAGCAGATAGCAATGCTTGCTTACCGCCCGCAGCGTCCGCATCACACTAATCGGCGTAAATGCATCTGCATACAGCTCTTTGCTGATCGGAACTCGCTTGTATCTGCCTTGTTCAGCGTAGGATCTGATTTGTTCTAATGTCTTGTCCATGTGTATTCCTCCTTGAAGTTATGCTGCCAAATGAATTTCTTGTAACTGTTCAGAGCCAACCTCCAAAATGCTACGCATTTCGTCGGTGTGGCGTATCCGCCAAATAAAATTTCAAAAACAGTCTTAAAAATGCAAGCATTTTACACCTGTTTTATGAAATTTTGCTTGGCTCTGAACAGTTACAATTTCTTATGGAATTTCTCTTTTATCCCGATAGGAAATATATGTTTATGGTAGAAAAAAAGTCCCTGACAGAATATTCCTATTCTGTCAAGGACGGTAAATCTAAATCTTTTCCGCGGTGCCACCTTGATTCACGGGTACGCTCCCATGCGCTCTATAAGATACTAACATATCTCCGGCAACTGACGTATGCCTTCACGTCACAGAGTACTCGGATTCTCAAATCCTTTGACTGTGCCCTCAGCGGTCCATTTGGCAACCTGCATCTCGATCCGGCTCTCAGCTTCCCGGACTCTCTGTGCGCGCATAATTACTTTGATCTCCGCTTCATCGGTTTAAAGCGTTATTCCATTTGCTAGGAGTTTATCACTTTAAAGCGATAGTGTCAATGCACTATTTTAATCTTTTTCGCGAAATTGTTGAAAATTTTCTCAATTTTCTTGTCTTTATTTTCTTTTTCTCTTCCATGCAAATCCGCCAACTCCTGCTCCGAGTGAGGAGAATGCAAGTCCTAATAAGCCAAGAACATTTGCCGGATCACCTGTCTTTGCGGCTTTTGATCCACTTGTTCCTTTGGAAGCTGATCCATCCGTAGTTGTTCCTGCCTTCTTTGTAACAGTCGGAGTTGCACTTCCATTCTGACTTCCCGCCTGGTTTCCATTCTTTACAAGTGCTTTGATTGCTGCATTTAACGCATCTGTTGCTTTATCAACTTTTTCCTGGCTTTCTTTTGCATTTAATGCGCTCTTAGCGTCTGTCAGTGCACTCTGCAATGCCTTCCAGCTGTCAACTGTGTAATCAGCTTCTTTCAGAGCTGCCGCATCACTGATTACTTTCTCAAGGGAAGAAGTATCAACTGCTGCCGGCTCTTCTATCTTAACAAGTGCTTCAATAGCTGCGTTGAGGTGGCTTACTGCCTCGTCTACAGTTGCCTGAGTTTTTGGATTTTTCAATTCATCTTTTGCTTCCTGAAGTTCCATCTGCATAGATGCCCAGCTTTCCGCTGTGTATTCAGCTTCTTTCAGGGCTTCTGCTTTTGCAATAGCTGCCTCAAGATTTGTTGTTGTGATTGTTTTATCCTCAGATGCTTTTACAATGTTCTCCTCTGTTGCCTGGAATTTGTATGTCACGTCATTATATCCAAGTGCTGTCAGTGTAATGGTCCAATATCCTGTTCCATCCGTTCCTTCCGGAAGTTTACAACGAAGAGAATCTGTCAGTCCAAGCTGGATTCCCATTGCTTTGTGCATCCAGTTATCTGCTGCAAATTTTGTTCCATAAGTAGCTTTTACATTTGTATATGTGCTGTCATCTCCATAGTAAGTCCATGTAACAGTCTGGAGATTTGATCCAAGATCACCATAATTTCCTGTCAGATCAACTCTTAAGAATTCTCCATAAGATCCGCTTGCTTCTTTTACTTTCAGCCCTGCTTCCTCTGCTGTTGGTGCTGTCTTGAGTGCCTGATCTTTGATTCCGGACTCTGATCCATGATTCACTCTTGCAGAGAAACTGAAAGATCCATCCTCATTCTTTGTTGCTGTTTTCAGACCGTTTGTATTCTCTGTTACATTGGCAACCAGTCCTGTATAGCTTACCAGATTCTTTTCTGAATATCCTCCTGCAAGTTCACTTCCGTTTTCGATCACACGATAGCTTGCTTTCAGTGCATCCAGATCAGATGTTTTTACTTTCACCGGCACATATTTCAGTCCGAGTACATCATACTCTGTCATCTTTGTTGTTGCACCGGATTCTTCTGTGATCTCTCCTCTGTTAAATGTAATCTTGCTTCCGTCTGTCAGAACTGCAGTAGTTCCATCTGTCCAGTACTCTACTGCATACTCTTTTCCATTTTCCGCCTTGATTACTGCGTTGCACTGGAAAGAACCTCTGTGAAGTCCATGATTTACGGTAGCTCTTGTTACAGTATCGAATGCACCCTTGTCAGACTCTCCTTTTGAATCCTTTGCATCTGAAGAAGATGTATCTCCTGCTGCCTGCACATTTTCAGCAGCCCAGTACTCTGCCCAGCTAAGTCCTACATATGCGTAAGTATACTCACTCTCCTGTGATAAAGTATAAGTGAATTCGTAATCCTTTGCATAGCCTGTTGCCTTTACTGAGATCTTAAATCCATGTCCATTTTCTGCATCCTTAAATGGAGCCGCAGTCGTATCAATTGTTCCATCTTCTTTGATGATCTTCACTGCACGTTTTCCTGTTGCCGCATACTCTGTTCCGTCAACTGTTACGGATTTGATCTTCTTTACATAAGAAGTTACATCCTCTGCTGCATATCCTTCTGCCGCTACAAGTGCTGCACTTTCACTGTTAAATACAACTGGTACAGCTTCTGTTGTTAATTCAAAATCTGTTGTAAGATCTGCATATTTTCCGGATTTATCAAATACTTTCAGAGTATATTTGCCTATCTCAGCGCCTTTTGTCTTATAGGTGAGTACCCCGTCTTTTACCTGAACATCCTCAAGACCTTCAACTGTATATTCTGCCTGATAATCACCAGGAAGTCCTTCTACAGTTACATTTACTTTTCCACTTTCAACATCTGCATTCTCTGCTGCGACATTCCCATTGAATTTAACTGGCACATACTGATCTGCGTCAATCTCATAGATTCCATTATCTGTGTAATATGTGATTTTATTGATTGTCTGACCCATCATCTTTTCATAATCTTTTGAGTTCAGTGTGTTTCCATGAGATGTTGTCACAAATCCTGTACTCCATGCCAGTTTTGTCTTTTTCCAGATATTTTCTAGATGACGAAGTCCGTAGTTGTCTCCTTCTTTTGTGCTGATCACAACTCCATATACTGTATTAACTGTTTTTGGAAGTCCATTTACATCTAATTCATAATCTCCATACTTTGTGTCTGTTGTGAAATCAATTGATGCATCACTCAACTTCTGTGCAGTCGCACCTTTCACTTCACTAAAGCTGAGTGAACCATCTGCATTTACTGTTGCTTCTTTATAATAGGAAGGAGTCTCACTTAAAATATAGTAAGAATAGCTTGCGCTCTCGAATAACGCATCTTTTCCATTATATTCTGTTGTTGTCTCTTTTCCTTTCATATTCACTGTAATAGAAAGCTTGCTGTCATCTGTGATCTGTGTATAGTTTTTCAGTACAGATGCGTCACTGATCTTAACCGGATATGTAATACCTGTAATATCTGTTCCATCGCTGTTCACATGATAAGAACCAGCTGCAAGTGTTGATCTTGTTTTCGCTTTTGTAGCGGAGGATACACTGTCTGCTCCTGCTACCTGATCAGCTGCGTAAAATTCAGAATATGGAATATTCATCAACACATACGTTTCTTTCGCAACTTCTGCCTTTTTCAATGCCTTCACTGCTGTATTTAACTCATCTGCCGCTGTGTCCACTGCACTCTGGGATTCCTTTGCTTTCAGAGCCGCCTTCGCTGCATTTAATTTTGTCTGCATTGCACTCCAGCTGTCTGCTGTATAATCAGATTCTGTCAGTTTCTCAGCCGCTGCGATTGCTGACTCCAACTTTGCTGTGTCAATGGTAACTGTCTCCCCAGCTACCGGAGCTGACTGGATTGCTTCAAGTGCAGCTTTTTTAATTGCATCAGAAGTACGTGTTGCACCGGAAACTGTATCCCAGCTGTTAATTGTATCTTCTGTAGCAGCCTGTCCTTCAAGCTTTGTTTTAAATCCTTTTGATTTGGAATATGCTTTATTGAGATATTTTGCATTTCCTTCGTCATATCCTTCTTTCGGTGTGACTGTAATCTCAGAGAATTTTCCATCCTCTACTTTCAAGCTTACTTCTACATCATATTCTTCCCACTCATCGTCACTGTCATCTTCTGTTCTGGTTACATGAGCCGTCTTTGTATAAGTTCCATCCTTCGCAGTCTGACTTCCTGTTGCCGCAAAGATGGTTGACGGGCAAAGTCCTACTACCATAGACATTGCCACTGCCATGGACATTGCCTTTACTTTCATTTCTTTGTTTTTCATAGAAACCTCCTTTTTAACTAAAATAGTTACATACAGATCCTGCCTGTCGCAGTTCTGCTTTCCTGCTTCCGCATGGAATATATTATCAAGTTAGCTTTCGCTAACCTATAATCAAAAAGTATATATCTATACTGTCCTTACAGCTTCTTTCTTCACAACCGGTAAAATCTTTCCTGCGACAATTCCAATCACGAACCCTGTCACTGTTCCTGCCACAAGAAGAACCGGCAGATAATAAATCAGTTTCAGATTCTCCACCACTGCCATCGCAACAAGAATCTGTCCTATATTATGAAAGACGCCGCCAGTGATACTTACTCCTACAATGGAAATTCCATCCATCTTCTTTACAAGTACCATGGCAAGAAGGCTGACAACCGCCCCTGCCAAACTGTAAATAATCGACATTCCATTTCCAAAAAGAAATCCTGTCAGAAGCACACGCAGTACAGATACCGCCAGTACTTCCGGAATTTCCAGAAAATAAAGACCTGTTACAGTGACCAAATTAGCCACTCCAAGCTTCATCCCCGGCACTCCAAAATTAATTGGGATCAGGCTTTCCACATAACTAAAAATCATTGCCAGCGCAACAAGCATTGCCATGTTCGCAAGTTTTTTATTTCTATTCATACATTCTCCTTTACAGTCGAACAATTGATTTATTTAGAAATTGTATCCGGTAGATGTTCCTTTTCATTTTGAGAATCATCAGAATTCTCAACCTCTTCTATTTCCACAACCAGCTTGTGAGGCAGGCAGACAATTGTCTGTGTCCGGTTATTGATCTTTCCCTGCTCTTCGCAATATCCATCCGGACAGTCAGCCTCTTCCATGTAAGCTTTTCCATCCTCAATCCGGACACGGTTGTAAAAATCCCCTTCCTGCACTTCGATCACCTGATCTTCATCCAAAGAATATCTTCCGTAAACTTCTCCGTCCACCTTGATCACAACCTGTTTTTCCTGATTTTCTTTTTGTCCGCTTTCCTTTGCCTGTACATACTGCATCAGATTCATCACAAGAAACAGTACACATGCCGCAAAGAGGATTCCGCCTCCTAAAAACAGATCTTTTTTCTTCATCTATTACACTCCTGCCCAGATCATAATTACAAGTAACAGAATTGCCCGAAGAATCGTAAACCAGAATTCATTTCCCTTCAGACCTTTGATTCCTGTATGGATATGCTTCTTTGGACAAGTATCAATACATTTCTGGCATTGGAAACAATCTCCCTCGACTTTGAGTGATCCGTCTTCCGGGAGTCCGATCCCGGATGGACATTTCTTCGTGCATCCGCTGCAGCCTTTGATGCAATTTTCTCTGTCGCGGTGCAATGCAAAGAACGGAAGCACCGGAAGTAATGAGAATACTGCTCCCATCGGACACAGATTCCGACAGAAAAATCTTTCTTCCAGACACATCCCCACAATAATAAGAAGTAGTAATATCACTCCCGGCAAATATCCCTGCAAGTGAAGATTTCCTGCATGCAGCATAGAAAAAACATCCCACGGGCTTGTCCCTTTTGCCTTTCCGTATACTCCCGCAAAACAAAGTACTGCGATTACGGTCAACACCAGATATTTCAAATAGCTTAACTTCTCTGTGATCTTTTCTGAAAGCAGCACCGGCTTTTTCTTTCTCTTCTTAAAACACCAAAGATAAAATGCATGAATTCCATCTCCCAGACTTCCGAATGCACACGCGAATCCACAAAAGAATCTTCCGAAAAGAATCGTATACGCGCAGAGAACTATAAGCACCGTTACAAAAGAGGTCATCCCGATTGCCTCGCCTGCTCCTATCTGTGTGAAAATGTATTTTACACCGGCAAATGCCGCTGTATACACAGATGGCAGAAACAGAAAATAGAAAATCTGAATCAAGGCACGAAGCCAAGTATGCAATTTTTTAATTTCTTTTGCTTTTAAATTATGTATATTCAACTTCTTCAAACTACTTTACCGCCTGTTCTAATGCCTGTTCTGATGCATTTTTAATTCCTGTCGAACTGAACGTTGCTCCACTTATCGTATCAACTTCTGCGCTCTGCGCCTCTATGATCTTCGGAATGATATCTTCCGCCATCGCAAGATATGCACCGTCTTCCTTCTCAGCGGAGGTCACTTCTACCGCTTCGATCTTTCCATCTTTTACAGTAACTTCTACCGCAACCGTTCCGCCAAATCCATCCGCTTCTCCGGTATAGGTTCCATCCTTGTATCCTGCTCCATCTCCTGAATCACTCCCTGACTCAGAATCACTGCCGGCACCAGATGACTGTACCTCCAACTGTGCATTCAGTTTTGCGATTTCCTCATCCTTCGCACGGACATCTAACACTTCGTTATATCCGAAAAGGACACCGACGATTGCCAGCAGACTAAACAGTCTTACGATAAACTCTTTCATCCTACTGCGCCTCCGTCTCTTCTGGTCTTAAAGCCATTTCCAGTGCCTTTTTGCATCCGTCAATAATCGCATTCGAAGAACAGGTTGCTCTGGATACCGTATCAATTTCTTCCGGCATTCCTTTGGTAATAATCTGGGAAACGACACCTTTTTTGCTTGAAGTTCCATTTGCCGCCTTCTTGATATAGCTGTCATTCGCTGCATCCCCATCTCCTGACACGTCAGTAATGGATACAATTTTGTCATTTCGTATTGTCACCTTCATAGAAAGCTGATACTCTGTAAAATCTTCATCCTCATCCGGTTTACACGGTACACTCACCTCATAAGTTCCATCGATGTATTTTGTCTTCACTTCTTCCTCTTGATCTGACTTCTTTTTCTCAAGCTGTGCAACTGCAAGGTTCAGATTTTCCACAGCTTTATCAACCGTCTGCTGTTCCACTTTTTCATTCGCAGCTGTTTCCAACAGCTCTTTTGCATCATTCAGTCGGAGACTCAGAACCGCCCAGCTACTCTGCGTATACTCCTCCATCACAAGTGCTTCTGCTGACTTGACTGCATTTTCCAGTTCCGTTGTATCTGCTTTCTCTTCAATGGATTCTCCATTCATTACTTTCTCCGCCTGTTTCAAAGCATTCTTTATTGCTCCGAGAAGTCCCTTAGAACTGTAAGTTGCACCAGATACAGTATCTACATCTGTATTCTGATTTTTAAGCACATTTTTCACTACATCCATTGCGCGGTTGAAAAATGCTTCATCATCTGATGTCTTTGTGACTAAAATTGCTTTGATCGTATGCTCCTGGATCACCACAGCTACCGATACCTCTCCACTGTATCCTTCCGCTGTTCCATAATAGATTCCTTCTTTGTATGGAACTGTTCCGGTTGTGGATGTACTCTGATTCTGACTGGAAGAACTGTTCGAGCCATTCGTTTCAGATGAATCCGAAGTCGCTCCATTTCCACTCACTGCCGCCTGACTTAATGCATCTCTTACTGCCTGGATGATTCCAACCGAACTGTACGTTGCTCCAGACACGGTATCTACATTGGTGCTCTGACTGCTGATGATCGTATTGATCAGTGCAGAGGCTTTGGAAATGTATTCGCTTCCATCTTGATTCTCCATAATCTGGATGTCTGTGATCTTTCCGCCACTGATCTCAACCTTTACTTTCAGTGTTCCACCAAATCCAGTCCCTGTTCCGTAATAAGTTCCGTCCTTATATGCTGCCGGGTCTTCCACTGTTGCGACAGAAGTAGAACTTCCTGCTGCCGCGCCGCCACCAGACTGTGACTGTCCTGTTGTTCCGCTGTCTTTTTCTCCTGTCAGTGCATTCTTCACCGCACTGATGATTCCCCGTGAACTATAGGTTGCCCCTGAAACAGTATCGACTTCCAATGTCTGTCCTTCGATGATCTTATCGATCACCGCCTGTGCACGTTTGAAAAATGCTGCATCGTCAGATGAACTCAGAATATCGATTGCAACGATCTGTTTGTCTTTGATTTGAACCGCAACCGTGATCTCTCCTGCATAACCTGTTCCAGTTCCCTTATAAACACCATCCGTCAGATCAAAAGAACCTTTTACCGCCTGCTCCTGCTCTTCTGACTTTGTAGTCTCTTCTTTTACAGAATTCGTTTGCTCCTGCGCTGCATAAACCGGTGGCTGATATCCACTCAGGGTGCCTGCTACACAGGATGCCACAACTGCTACCGAAAGTACCGGTGCAAATGGTTTCAGCTTCTTTCCTGTTTCTTTTAAATCCATTTTTCCTCCAAAATCTACTCTGTCTTACACTTTTCTATCGAATGATCTCAACTGTTCTCTCCGTTGAAAAATCATTTTCCAGCCCTTCTGTTACATATAGCGTCCCATCGTCACTCATAAGGATTGCATCAAACTCATCTTTATGTTCTCTCCAGAAATCTGCCGCTTTCTCTTCTCCCATAATAAAAAGTGAAGTAGAAAGTCCATCTGCCAGTGTTCCGTCCGTACTTACAATTGTTACAGATACAAGTCCGCTTTCTGCCGGGTATCCGGTCTTTGGGTCAATGATGTGATGATACGTCACACCATCCTGTTCAAAATACCGTTCGTATCCCCCCGAAGTAATAACTGCCTTATCCTGAACACTCAGAATTCCCAGATAATCTTCTGTGTCATCGGGACTCTGCACTGCAATCTTCCATTTCGTTCCATCCGTCTTTGTTCCGAGTGCCTGCACATTTCCGCCAAGATTCACTAATCCACTTGTGATTCCATTGTCTTTGTAAATGTCCATAATTCTGGATGAGGTATATCCTTTTGCAATTCCTCCCAGATCGATTTTCATTCCTTCTACACCGAAAGATATCTTTCTTGTTTCTTTGTCATAAGAAATATTTCCCGCATCAGTGAGTGGAAGAAGTTGATCCAATGTCTCCTGTGACGGAACCTGGAAGTTCTGTGTTGGGAATCCCCATGCTTCCATCACCGGATAAATCGCAATATCAAACGCACCATCTGTTTCCTGGTAGAGTTCCAATGCGCGTTCCGTCAGATAACCTGCATCTTCGGAAAGCTCTGCACTTCCATCTGCGTTCAGTTTTGCGATCTCGCTGTCTGCATCTCCTGTCGATAAAAGTGCGTCCAGACGCTCAATCTCTGCCTGTGCTGCATCAACAGCTGCCTCTGCGTTTTCTCCATACGCAGTCACGGTCATATAGGTATCCATTGCAAAAACATCTCTGGATGCTTCTTGTATATCATCCGACTGGTTCTGTGCACTTTCTGACGATGTTTCGGATTTATCTGCTGTCTTACTGTCTGTCTTCTGTCCGCATCCGACCAACAGAGCCGATGCACAAAGACAGACTGCAAGTAAACATTTTATATTTTTTAATTTCATGTAATCGCTCCCGGTTATACTTTTCTAACTCATGTTAGTCTAACTAACTTCGTAAGTATACAGGATGTCTATTATCCAGTCAATTGGATTTTTATTATTTGAGAACTTTTCTCATTTATCTGTTTTTAACTTATATATTTTTCTCATTAACAAAGAATGTGCCGAGGCACATTCTTGCGCCTGCGGCGTTGCTAAGCGCCAGTGGCGCTTGTTTAGCAAGGACCGAAGTGGAAACGTAGACCGCTTGCGACACCTACCTTGTACGCCGCAGTGCGCATCCTGAGCGGAGCGTTTTTTATATATTAGGAAAGGACTTTCCTAATATATAAAAAAGAGAGACGAAAATTTCATCTCTCTTTTCCTTTGCTTTCTATTCTTTTTTTACTTCCTCGAGAAAATATGTTTCACAAATACATAGATCATAATCACCACTGCCATCAGATATCCGAACGCACCAAGTGCCGGGATTCCCATAAACTTCGGTGTCATATCCGTCGTACAGATAATACTTGAACTGATCAGAAGTGCCATGACCCAAAGACCCATAACAATATTCCTTACAAGTCGTCTTAAAAGAAATGCCAGATCCTTTGACACACGCAGATCCAGGTTTACTTTTGACTGCCCTTTCATAAATTCATCCATTAAGTCCGTTGTCATGGATGGAAGGTCAATCATCTTCCGCACAGATTTCAAAAGGCTTCTTCCTGTGTTCTTCAATTCCTTCTTAAAGTTAAAATTGTGAAGAAAATCCGCAGCAAGTCTTGCTCTGGCAATCTCCACCATATTGATATCCGGTGCGATATTGGCAAGTACACCTTCCATATGCGTAAGTCCTCTGGCAAGCATCGTCAGTCCATGTGGCATCATGATCTTATTTTCTTTCATGACTTCCATCAGATCCGTCATGACCTCTGCCACATTAATCTTGCCCATATCGGTACTTCCGTATTTCAAAAGTAATCCTTCAATGTCTTCGTAAAGTTTTCTCTGCTCCGGTCGTTCTTTGAATTCGCCCAGTCCGAGAACCGCCTTTAGGATCAGACCAACATCATTCAGTGCAACGCCTTCGATCGCAAGCGTGATCATCTCACGGTCATGCTCTGTCAGTCGTCCCATCATACCCATATCAATCCAGACAATCTTTCCATCACGGATCTTTACATTTCCGGAATGCGGATCAGCGTGGAAGAACCCATCATCCATTACTTGCTTGATATAGTTATCTACAAGTTTGCTTCCAATTTCTTTCAGGTCATAGCCATCTTCGATCAGCTTATCCTTCTCATCAATTCCACAGCCGTCAATGTATTCCATCACCAGCACATGCACGGTTGTATACTGCTGATACAGAACCGGTGTCTGGACGAAATTGACATCTTTATTTCTTCTGGCAAATTCTTCGATATTCGATGCTTCGGTCAGGAAATTCATCTCATCTCTTGTCACAGACCAGAGTTCATCAAGCACAAGATCAAAATCAGCCATTCCTTTCAGACTGATCGGTGGCATCAGCTTGATTGCTTTACGGATAAAATCAATATCCCTCGCCATCATTTCATAAATGTCTTTTCTCTGGATCTTAACGACAACCTCTTCTCCTGACTTTAAGACTGCTCTATGTACCTGCGCAATTGATGCAGAACCGATTGGTGTCTCTTCAATCGATGCAAATACCTTCTTCCAGGAACGCCCATAAGACTCATCAATTACAGACACTGCCTCCTCGAAAGGCATCGGTCTTGCATCCGTGCATAATTCCATCAATTCATCACAATATGCCTTCGGAAGAATGTCCGAATGAAGTGCCATGATCTGTCCGATCTTCACAAAAGTCGGACCAAGATCCTCCATGATCAAACGAAGTTTCTTCGGACTGATGCCATGTGTGATATTATGTTTTCGAAGTACAGAAATAATCTCTCTAAATCTTGAATTATTCGTTCCCTTTTCTTTCTCACTCATATCTGTATTCTCCCGCTGTCTCAGTGACACATTTCTCTTTTTTCCTGTATTCCTTGCTGATAGACCTAAAATAATAGTCACTTTTTTCTTTCTTGAGAAAGCAGAAAAGCCGCTTTTCGGCAGCTTCTCTGATATTTTTACTCTTCTTTTGTATCTTCCTCAACTACTTCTGCATCTTCCACTGTATTTTCTGCATCCACCTCTTCTGCTTCCGAATCTACGGTTGACTCTTTCGCCTTGATCTGAGCCTTCAGTGCTTCTAACTGCTCCGGTGTCATCTTGTCGAGAAGTTCGCTTAATTCTTCCGGTGTAGTGACTTTGACTTTCACATTCACATTGTTCTTTACTGTCTGCTTCAGATTATGCTTGAGTTCCTCATTCAGAACCTTGCCCTGCTCCACTGTAAGTTCGCCTTTTTTTACCATATCATCAAGAACGTCCTTTGACTTCTCTGCAGTTGTAGCAACCGCTCCGATTCCAGCCAGTATTACCTTCTTTAAGTTGTCTGTTAATTTTTCCATAATGCCTGTCTCCTTCCGTAATTGTTCTGTCTCGCATCACCTGTGGAGATGAGAGTCATCACATATATGATATTTAGATTCTACAACTTTCTCATCATTTCGTCTAGTATTCTAGCCCATTTTCTGTACTTGTTTCACAATAATTTAATAGGTTCTTTATAAATTTCAATACTTTTTCACAAAGAAAATGCCTAAAATGTTACATTTTTAACTATTTGTAACTTTTCTTTTCTATTTCTGATTGTTAAAATAAAAACATAAAGTAACGGGAATGAATTTCCCGAAAATCTGTTTTTAAAAAAGGAGATTGAAAATCATGGCAAACAGAATTATGTTAAATGAAACATCTTATCATGGAGCAGGCGCAATCAAAGAGATTGCTACAGAAGCAAAAGCAAGAGCATTTAAGAAAGCTTTTGTATGTTCTGACCCGGATCTGATCAAATTCGGAGTTACAAAGAAAGTAACAGATATTCTTGATGAAAATGGACTTGCTTATGAGATTTATTCTGATATCAAAGCAAACCCAACAATCGAAAATGTACAGCACGGAGTAGAAGCATTCAAGAAAGCTGAAGCAGATTACATCGTTGCAATCGGTGGTGGTTCTTCTATGGATACTTCCAAAGCAATCGGTATCATCATCGCAAACCCGGAATTTGAAGATGTAAGAAGCCTTGAAGGTGTTGCACCGACAACAAAACCTTGTGTACCGATCATCGCAGTTCCAACAACAGCCGGAACAGCTGCTGAGGTTACAATCAACTACGTTATCACAGACGTTGAGAGAAAGAGAAAATTCGTTTGTGTTGACCCACATGACATGCCGGTTATCGCAGTTGTTGACCCGGATATGATGTCCTCTATGCCAAAGGGACTTACAGCTTCCACAGGTATGGATGCCCTGACACATGCAATTGAAGGATATACAACAAAAGCTGCTTGGGAAATGACAGATATGTTCCATATCAAAGCAATCGAAATCATTGGAAAATCTTTAAGAAGTGCTGTTGCAAATGAAAAAGAAGGCCGTGAAGGAATGGCTCTTGGGCAGTATATCGCAGGAATGGGATTCTCTAATGTAGGTCTTGGAATCGCCCACTCTATGGCTCATACCCTTGGTGCTGTATACGATACTCCACATGGTGTTGCATGTGCTATGATGCTTCCAATCGTTATGGAATACAATGCAGATTGTACAGGTGAGAAATACCGTGAAATCGCAAGAGCACTGGGCATTAAAGGTGTTGACGACATGTCTGTTGAAGAATACAGAAAAGCTGCTGTTGATGCTGTTCAGAAACTTTCTGTTGACGTTGGAATCCCGACAAAACTGGAAGCTCTGAAAGAAGAAGATCTGCAGTTCCTCGCTGAGTCTGCTCACGCTGATGCTTGTGCACCGGGTAACCCGAAAGATGCAAGTGTAGAGGATCTGAAAGAGCTCTTTAGAAAGCTTATGTAAATTGATTTCTAGTACACGGGCGAAAATTCTTCCTGTGATTGGGGTTAGAGTTTTGTCTTCGTAGAAAGGGACAGTGCAGCTGACTCAGGGTTACGCACACTGTTCATACTAAGAAAAACAACAGATTGCTAAGAACAAAGAAAGGATCGATAAACTCGCTGCCGCTCAGACAGCTATCGATCCTTTCTTTAACACAATCTATCGTTTTTCAAGTGTGAGCAAGTATGCTCCACATTCACCAGCTGCACTGTCCCTTTCTACTTCGATTGTACTCTATCGAATCATAGAGCAAATATGTTTGTGTACAGAAATAGATTTACAGAATGTACGTAAGGATGAAAGAATTCGCGTGTTTTTTTCTGTGTATAGAAATAGATTTACGGAATATATGAAGGGGTGAAATGATTCGCACATTTTTTGTGTGTAGAAATAAATCTGCACCAAAAGGTCTGTCTACAACAATCCACGTTCTTTAAAGACGTCTCTTAGTTCAGCAGGCATGGATTCGGAGAGGAATCTAGCCAGGGTTTCGGGGGTGGCTTTGTGATTGCCGAGAACCCATTGGACCGTCATGTAGATGGAGCCTTGGCAGTACATTTCTAACTGAAAGCGAATCTTGTCGGACATCTTTTTCCCGGTGTTTCCTTCGATACGATCGGTATAAAATTGTGTGATCAGTTCAAAGTCGTGATCACGCAAACAGTTCTGGTCGTCATTTTTAAATGCCGCACGAAAGAAAAGTGTTTCTTTCTGAATGTATTGAAATTTATTTACAAGACTTTCATAGACTGTTTGTCCCTCTCCCATATGTTCAAAGGATTCAATCAGTATCTTGTCAAAATACCAGTTGATCAAATCGTATTTATCCTGAAAATTCCGGTAAAAGGTCTGACGCGTCACTCCGCATTCTTCTGTGATCTCTTTCACAGTGATCTTCTCGACCGGAGCTTTTTTCATGCATTCTTTCATTGCCTCTGCCAACCGGTATTTTACTTTTTCTCCTGACTTGTATGTTTCTGCCATAACTTTTTCCTTTCCACTCCAAGCAGTTCAAGCAGTTCTTCATGCGGGTATTCTTCGTCTTCCTGGTAAATATCCACATAATTCATTGCAGCGCCTCCATCTACGAATGCAGGAAACAGGAAACCACATTCCGGTTCGCCCGGTTCATATTCTCCGCTTAGTGGACAGATCACGCATAAAATGTATTCATACATTCGTTCTGATTCTCCCTGACGTATATGATCCAGCCCCTTCGCCGGAATGTCATATCTGTCATGAAAAACATAGATTGCATAATCTTCATCTGCCTGATAATGTTCCCCGATAATCTCATAAAAGGTCTCCATCAGAGCATCATTTTTCAGACCGCAGGCACGCATCCCCATCAGTAGCTTCCACATGCTGTCCTGATTTCTCCGATCATCACAAAACTTATATTCCTTCAAGTTTCTATTCGTCTTTGCAAACGGTACTTTCTTCGCAAGCGCCAGATTTTTCTCCTGTTCTGCCGGACTTAATTTCAGAAAACTGGTGTTAAATGTTCCGTCTATAAATCCATCTATATCCATATAGCTTCCGGCGATCCGGGTGATCGATGTCCGTTTTACTGTCATTCGTCTGGTCAGTGCCAGCATATCTTCTCGATTGATCATAGTTTTCCCCTCCGTACTGTTCACTTCGAATCTCTGCTTATGTAGACAATTTCCTTAAAAAGATTTCTGTCGTATCCGTTCTGTCAATCCTCGAAGCATTAATGGTTCTACGCCGCTACTTTTTTCTTCCTCTTTTTCCTCTGCCTGCATGATCACATCACGTACCTTCTGCATTCTCTCGTCAAGAGCTGAACTGATCTGTGCACAATCCATCATCTCTTCTGCAAGATACTTACTCTGTTCTTCCGGAATACTCTTCTTATAACGAAGCTTATGCTCCAGACTCGCCCAGAAATCCATCGCAATCGTGCGAAGCTGAACTTCAACTGTGATCATCTTTTTCCCTTCTTTCAGGAAAATCGGAGTTTTTACAATCAGGTGAAGACTTCTGTAACCACTCGGCTTTGGATTCGCAATATAGTCTTTTTTCTGAATCAGGATTACATCATCCTGGTCAAGAAAGCATTTTGCAAGCTTGTAAATATCATCCTGAAATGCACAGATCACGCGCACACCGGCAATATCCTGAATATTTTCTTCGATTGCATCAATCGTCAATGGAATATTTTTACGACGAATCTTCTTCAACAGACTCTCCATTGATTTCACACGAGTCTTAATGCTCTCGATCGGGTTGCGGTCATACTCCAGCGAATACTGTTCGCTCAGCACCTTAAATTTCGTCTCAACTTCCATGATCGCACACTGATAATAAGCCATCATCGTATTGACCGGCTTTAAATTCTCCTGTACAAAATCAATAAATTCGTCTGAAAGAAGACTGTTTCTTACAAAGTCCTCTCTTCTTTTCTCGATTCGTTCTTCTAATTCTCGTCTACCCATTTGTTTCTTTCATCTCTCTTTTCTTGCTTTTTATAAGATTGACCTGATCAGATACTTCCATTCTGCCAGATATTCTCTAAGCATATTGTTTGGCAGATACAATGGATTCGAGCCCGCAGCAATTGCTTTCGCTGACTTTAATCCCTCACCTTTTGTAATCTGCATTGCCCGAAACATATGGAAATCATTTGTGATAATTCCCACACTTGCTCCGTCTTTCATATATTTTTTACTATATTTTATATTCTGCTCTGTTGTCTTCGATTCGTCTTCCAGAATCAAACGGTCTTTCTCAATTCCGGCCGCTTCCATATAATCAGCCATCGCCTGCGCTTCCGTACATGGCTCGTTATACCCCTGTCCACCTGACACAATACAGATTGTCTCCGGATTCTTCTCCAGATAATCGATTGCTGTGTTCAGTCGATGCTTCAGCACCTTACTCGGTCCATCTGCTCTCACCTGTGCACCAAGCACTATGATGTAGTCCAGATTTTCATCTGCCTTCGCATGCATCTGACTGATAATGCATCCTTCGATAATCACAAAGGAAACTACAAATACAAGCAGTATTCCCCTTAATATCCACAACATCCACATCGGAAGTCTTGCCCATCCATCCAGAAATGTAATCGCTGCGCATCCTCCAAGCAATGCAGCCAATACAAACCAGATCAGGAAGAATCCCGTCCCAGATCCATTTTCGCTCATCCAGAATCCATAACAGGCAAATAACACTGTAAATAAAATACATATTATAACTGCTGTCATTTTTCGCTTTGTTCTCACTTTCCACTTTCTCCAAGAATCAGTCGAAGCAGTGTCTTATCAAGCATGATTGTCCGATCCCAGGGATTCAGAATGATACCTTCAATCTCATTCTCCTGTACTGCAGACTGGAATAATGGTTCGATTGCTGTCAAAAATGTAGACATCACACTATCAGAACCTTTTAATTCTTCCTCAAAACTTGTAAATGCACTCCACCACTTCTTTCCATCAGCTGTCTTCACTGCCTGTATCTTCAGTTGTTCTGACACAGAAGGCTCTACCGCAAGAATCAATTGTCCTTCTTCTTTCATTCGTCTTCGAATCACCGTCAGAGTATGCGCCAAAAGCTCCTGAGATGGTTCCTGCTGGAGTGCAGAAATTGCTTCCTCAATCTTCTCGTTTCCTTTCAGTCCTTCATCTTTTGTATCGTTATTCTGCATCTTCATCCTTGCTGCTCCTTGTAAGTTTTTCTAGTTTTAATAAATCATCTCATTATTTCATATCTGATATCATCTAAGTATATCATAAAAAAAGAGAATAATGTGATATTTTAAATTTGTTTCACACTATTCTCTCTTTTTTAATTTTCCTCAATATGACTTTGGATTCTTCCCATTTATCTAAGACACAAGTTCCTGCATCAGCTCATGTACACTCATCATCTGATTGATCCGTCCGACATTGCTTCCGCAGAACACAAGTCCATTTTCCACATCACCTTTTACGGCATCGATCAACGCTTTTGTGATACAATACGGAACTTTTACCGGATTACATTTTGCTAAGCAATTATAACATTTCTTTATAGGCTCTTTTTCTTTCTCAACACGCTCGATCAATGCGTTGCGGATGGCTCTTCCCGGCATTCCGACCGGACTTTGGATAATCTGGACATCCTCTTCTTTTGCATTGATATAGGCCTGCTTATAGGACTCTGACGCATCACATTCTTCTGTTGCCACGAACCTGCTCGCAATCTGGACTCCATCTGCTCCAAGTTCCAATGCGTGATCAATATCTGCCCTGTCGAAGATTCCCCCAGCTACAATTACTGGAATCTTCTTCTCGTATCGCTTTTCATACTCTTCCTTACAGGCAATGATCTGACGGATCTCCTCATCATAATCCATCGTATCAATCTCACCTAACTGCTCTCTTGAGAATCCAAGATGACCTCCGGCTTTCGGTCCCTCAACAACAAGGAAATCTGCTGTTCTATCATACTTATGCGCCCACATTTTCAAGATCAGCTGTGCTGCTCTCTTAGAAGAAACAATCGGTGCAATCTTCGTTCTGCAAGTCTCACTGACCAACTCCGGCAGATTCATCGGAAGACCTGCACCGCTGATGATCACATCTGCGCCTGCTGCCACAGCCTCTTTCACATGCTCTGCATAATGTTTCAGCGCAACCATGATATTTACACCGACAAGACCATTTCCCTGCGCGATTTCTTTCGCTCTCTTGATATGCTTGTGGATTGCTCTATTGTTACATGCAGCCTGATCCTTCTCAAATCCTTCCTCATCATAACCGATCTGTGCTGTCGAAATAATTCCTACTCCGCCTTCTTTCGCTACTGCTCCTGCGAGAGAGCTTCTGCTGACTCCAACGCCCATACCACCCTGGATGATCGGGAGCTTCGCAGTCAGATCACCTATTTTCAATTGTTTGTTTATACTCATTTTCAATTCTCCTGTATTTTATTTTGAATTTCAAACTATTTTAAGTATAAACTATTTTGTTGAAATGTCAAGGAATATTGATTTTACATGTAAACAGAAAATCCTTTCCCCCGCGCATCCGTTCGGAGTCTTTTGCCATCACTTCAAGGCTTGCTCCTACCCGAGGGGCAAGATCTGTCTTATTAATCGCAAAAAAGTTGTCCAAACGCTGCCAATCGTAATGAATCAAAGGAAAAAAACAGAAACATCCTACTCAAATTGAATAACACTTCTGCTAATCGTTGTCAAATCCGCAGTATAATACATGATTGGAATGCCTATCATAAAAATCGAAACAGAGCATACCTCTCCCATTGCCAGTTTGGGATCTGCAAGCCACCGCTGTGCAAGAGCACCAAGTCCAACGCCTCTTAAAATCTGATTCACTATACCGTTTTTATATTCAAGCATGGATCCAAAAACAGTTGCCATTAACGCAATTGGAAGCATTGATGGAATAAAAAATAATGCATGGAAAAACCGTTTTCCTTTAATCTTGAAATTTAGAATATCAATTTCTATATAAAAAGAGGCTTCTAACTGCTTCACTTGTGTCCTATACCAGTCGTGCAGCCAAAAACCTCTGCCTTTATGCTGTCGTCAGATTTTCAATCATCTATCTCTTATTTGTATTTTCCGCTTGTCCATTCTGTCTGAAGATCTTTCAATACGTCATCTGTTGATGCAGAGCCATTTAGTACACTCTGAACCGCTGCTCCTTCAATATCTGAATAACCAGAGACGTTGTTTCGATCAGCTGTTGCTGTATTGATCAGGTTAACAATTGTATCCCAACCTTCTTTTGATTCATCTGTATCAAATAAAGATTCATCCACTGTAAAATCTTTTTTAGCTGAAGTTCCAGTAAGCTGTTTTCCAAAAATATCTGCTCCATCGCCTAATGTAAGATATGCGACAAATTTAGCTGCTGCTTCTTTCTTTTCTGAGTAATCAACGATACCAATTCCAGAATCAATATAGGAACGAACTGTAAGTTGTCCATTGTCTTCTGCTGTAGGAAGTGCCATTGCTCCAACGTTTTCCAGATCAATTCCATTTTGCTCTCTTAATGTTTTAGATAATAATGGTGCTTCCCAAGATCCCATATAGTAAATGAGCGCATCACCATTTGTAAATTCTTCCGTAGCACTTGCATAGTCTAAATCAAGTACATCCTTTGAGAATATTCCCTCATCAAAATATTTTTTTAAATCATTGATTGCCTGCTTAAATTCATCACTGTCAACATCTGCCCCATTATATCTCCACTGATTGTAATAATCTCCCTGCTGTCCAAGAACTGTCAGCATCATCTCATCTACAACCCAAGAGTCTTTTCCTGCAAATACACTTACATACTTGTCAGGATATTTTTCTTTAAACTTCTCCGCTACTGCTTTATACTCTTCAAATGTTTTCGGTACTTCTGCACCAATATCTTTTAAAAGAGCTGCATTGTAAAAACCTACCATAGATCCTGAATTCGTAAGAACCAGCATCTTTGTGTCTCCACCCGTAAGTTTATTTCCCTGTTCAAGGCACTTCTCTGAATAAGAGTCTTTCCAATTGTCCCCAGCTACTTCTGGCATTAACTCATCCAGATCTGCCAGATAATCCTGGACTTCTTCTGCGAATGCTGATGGTTGAACTCCAATTACATCAATGTCCTCTTCTGTACTCAATGCCAGTGGAACTTTTTCCTGGAAAGTTTTACTTTCCATTACAGTCATATTAATTTTAATATCTAGATTTTCTTTTTCAAATGCATCAACAGTTTCCTGAATTTGGTCTTTACTTGGGAACCATGTCCAGTAATTTAATGTAATCTTGTCACCATCTGAAGCACTATCTTTACCGTCATTTCCTGATGTCCCGCATCCTGCAAGCATTCCAATTGTCATTGCTGTGACTAACGTGATAGCCAATACTTTTTTTGCTTTCATAAATGTCCTCCTGTTATTTTGTTGTTTCTGTGTTTCAAAAGTGAACCGGTTCATTTTTTTATTAAAAATAATACTTTCTGAAATTCAGAATACATTTTTCTATTCCTTATGTTAACATTTTTTGTTCACTTTGTCGTATTTCACATTTTTTCTTTTATCAAATATGCACAACTATCTATCCAATTTTCTAGCTAATCTTTATTGATTCGTAACTATTCATATTTACAAAATAATAAGAATGGTATTTTATATCTTTTACATATGGACAAATGGAAAAAAATGATTTATAATGCTTTCTAGCTCATCGGTTAGTTGCATGAAACTATAATTAGTCTTGGCTGATTATATGGATTTAGATATCACTGATTAACTTCAGTTGTTAAAAGCAGAGGGGGGATGATATATATGATTCAAATCAAATTAAAGAAAGATATATAATTTTATAGCTCTACATAAATAAATTGATGGAGGAAAATGATTATGCAATTAATTGGAAAAATGAAATACGCAATTATGAAAAGTGCTGTATTTGCATTATCGGCAACAATGCTAGTAATGTCTACACCAATATCTGTAAGTGCAGAAGAAACACAATATGCAGATGGAACATTTGAAGGATCAGGAAAGGGACACGTAGATACAATTGTCCTGGATGTAACAATTGCGAATGGGAAAATAGTTGACATTGAAACAAAACAGCAGAATGAAACACCAGAATATTGGGAAATGGCAGTTCCTGATATGTACAATAACATTATAAATAAAGGTGATACAGGTGTAGACACCATATCCGGTGCAACCGATAGTTCCAATGGGATTAAAGATGCTGTAAATCAGGCACTTGAAATATCAGCAAGTAAAGCAACGGAAGATAAAAATAAAATATTTGAATCTGGAAATGGGACGCAGGATGATCCATACATTATCCATACGACAGACCAACTACAAAAATTTGCAAAATCAGTAACTGCAGATAATGACTACAGTGGAAAATACATAGTTCTGGATTCTGATGTAAATATTTCAGATATCTCCTGGGAACCAATTGGTGGAAATGACTGTGCATTTAATGGAGACTTTAACGGACAAAATCATTCAATTATCGGTATGAAAATAGGAACTTATAATAATCCCTATATGATTACAGGAAAAAATACTTATGTTGGTTTTTTTGGTATATTAAATAAAGATGCACAAATTAAAAATCTGAAGATTACTGGTATCGATATTGAATCTGAAGGAACTAATGGAAATGGAATCATTGGAAGCATCGCCGGAGGAATGAAAGGTTTCGACGATACAGGAAATTTGCATGGAGCAGTCATTGATAATTGTTATGTTTCCGGATCAATCTATCATGAATCTAATAGCGGAGATAATTATGTAGGTGGAATTGTTGGTTGGCAGAAAAAAGGTGCCGTAATTAACTGTAAAAGTGACGTTGTTGTATCATGCTATGTATCAGATCAAGATAAGATTGCAGCTGCAGCTGGAATTGCCGGAGTATTAGAACAGGGATTAATTGCAAATTCATTATCAATTGAAAGTGTTGGAGGTGGAACCTACGAAAATAATTCGGTAACACCAATAATCAGTAATTTGGTTGCCATTAATAAAGGAACTGTTTCCAGTTGCTATGCATCAGGCTCACTGTCTACACACAATGAATCTAAGTATGGCGGTATGATATCTGGATGGATTACTGAAACTGGTAAAGCATATGATTCAAAATATGATAAAGAAACTGGAATGTCAATAGGGGGAGAATCAATAAATCCACCAGAACCTGTAGGCACACAGGATGCAGCTTCCTTAAGTGATGACGGTTTCACTTATGTGGGTGGTTTAAGTAATAATCTGGAAGGATTTGATTTTTCAGGACTTAAGAAAACAGCAGATGACTTGAACGCTTCCTTTGAAAACTATCCGGTAGATATCACAAGATATGGCGTAAATGTAAATTCTTTAAAGAAATGGTATGTTGGAACAAATTCTTATTACGCAGATTTAGGAAGTGCAAAGGCAACTATTGTATATAAACAGCCAGTATGTGAACTGGTACCTGAAAGTGCTTTACAGTATAAGAAAGTTATAGAACAGATTGATGCAATCGGTGATGTGACCATCGAAAAGGAAAATGCAATTAAAGAAGCAAGAATGGGATACGACGCATTATCTGAAGATCAGAAAAACAAAGTATCAAATTATGAACTTCTTACACAAGCAGAGACAAAATTATCCGAACTAAAGAAAGAAGAAGAAAATTCCAAAACAGATAAGAATGCAGCTGCAGAAGTAGAAAAGAAAATTGATGCAATAGGAACGGTAACAAAAGATTCTGGTGATATAATCAAAGAAGCCAGAACTGCATACGATGCATTAACAGCTACTCAAAAAGCACTGGTAAGTAATGTAAATGTTTTAACCACTGCAGAAGATGCATACAAAAAGCTAAACAAGTCGGAAGATACACCTACTACTAAACCTGCTCCGCCTATTTACGGAGATGATAAATTAACAGGTACAGATAAAAGCTTATCAAATACAAAAAACACTTCGCCAAAAACAGCCGAGGAAAAATCATTAAAAGGTACGTCCAAAACAGTAAAAACCGGAGACACTACAAAAATGTTCCTTCCAATCTGTGGTATAATTTTTACGGCAGGAATGATCGTTGTTGTTATTAGGCGCAAAAGAATAAGTAAACGTTAAAATAAAAAACATTCTAACGCACCGGCTTTCCAGTGAAAAGCCACGAAATACTTCTTTTAATATATCGGAAATTTCTCGAGCGATCGGATATGAAAACCCACTATATTTTAGCCGTATTTTCAAGAAACAAAGCGGGCTTTCCCCGTCTGAATATAGAAAAAATATCAAATAATAATGTGAAACTAAATCGCTTTCTAAAAAAAGAACCCAGAATTGTTATTCAAAACAATAGTATGCTCCCCGTCAAGAGGACAATAAAAAATAATAAATTTTTGTATCGTCAGCCATGCTATGGCTGGCGATATTTTATGCTGCTTTTGTATATTGCTCATGATATTTCATTGGTGTCATTACATGCAGTTTCCTTTGAAGTCGTTGGTTGTTGTAGTAATCTATGTAATTAGCTATCGCAGTAATCAAAGAGCTTCTGTCATTAAAACGCTGTTTATAATACATTTCTCGTTTTAGAATTCCCCAAAACCCTTCCATTGGTCCATTGTCAATACAGTGGGCAACTCTAGACATA